>Ga0222714_10001921_pt1 | contig 22876 bp, 46 predicted proteins | sample C33_3DmetaG_FD_165048 | JGI IMG/M metagenome (GOLD analysis project Ga0222714, IMG submission 165048) | Estuarine water microbial communities from San Francisco Bay, California, United States - C33_3D | ecosystem: Environmental > Aquatic > Marine > Unclassified | place: USA: California...
AACTAGCCATTGTGCTTTCTATAAAGGTGGATGCACCATATATCGCTTTAGACCGCTTGTTTGCCGTTCTTTTGGGACTATTACAACAGTAGATGATTTCTGTCCCAGGATTAGAAATGAGAATGGGGCTATAGATCACTTTGCAGGCCCAGCGGTGGAGAAGGTTGTAAAGGAATATCAGGATCTTGTAAAGCACTACGGCTCTGACAAAGATCAGAACTATGACCTGACTGTGTATATGCCTCTTGGCGTTTTGAGCTTCTTGTTGTCAACCGAGGAACTGGTTCAGTTGAGAGAAGATACTGATGATAAATTCTGGACTGGCGTGATGGGGTGGTTTAATTATAGAGTTGAATTTATTCGCTCTCATGGTTATGACCTTGATATACTTAAGAGAGAAGCAGAGGCGGTAGGTGTGCCTATATCCTTTAAAAGTTAAATAAATTTACTATAATAATAGTAATAATAAAATATCAATAGTGTCAATAATCGAAATAATTTCTGATATGATATCTACGGAAAGGAGGATCGATGGGCATTAGTGTTGAGAAGGTTGCCGAAACCGAAGTTCTTGTAGCGGATTTTGGATCTAAGCAGCTTTATAGGATTGTAGAAACGAATGAAGATAGTGAACTGGAGAGCGTTAGCGAATCTGAAGGCTGACGGTTATTCATACGCTTCTTTAAATTTGTCATCAAGGCTGAGAGACATGGGTGCTCTCAGCCTTGACGATTTTTATAATACTAATATAAAATCAGTAACATTTTCTGACTCTGGTGAAATGAGGCTCGTCCCTGTCAGGGATTCAGCGGATATACTCATTAATAACTGCCTGCCCCCAGAGTACTCTTTTGACGCAAAGTACGTAATTGGTTTTACTTATTGGGAAACAACACAGTTACCTAATAAATGGGTAAACTACATGAACCGATGTGACGAGGTGTGGACGACATCTCGCTGGGCTAGAGATGTATTCATTTCCAGCGGAGTCAAGGCTCCCGTGTTTGCTTTTGATTTGGGGGTCAACACCGAGGCTTTTAAATACAACAGAAAGCCTCACAGCGGCCCGTTTACCTTTATACATGTTGGTAGCCCGTCAACAAGAAAAAATACTCAACTTGTCGTTGATGCTTTTCATAAATTATTTAACTACAGCACAGACTATAAGTTGATAATCAAAAGTAATGGCCCGCCTGATGCTCGCCATGTAGTTGATGGTCATAATTTCGGCAGCCTCTACGGGAAGAGAACCATTGAGATAATCGATCACTATCTATCAGACTCAGAACTGGGCGATCTTTTTGGTCGGTCAGATTGCATGGTTTATCCAACTAGAGGTGAAGGGTGGGGAATGGCCCCATTTCAGGCGATAGCGACTGGCTTGCCAACTATTTGCACTAATGCAACTGCATGCACAGAATTCGCTGAATTGTCGGTCCCCCTAGAGGCCGACTATACTGACACTAATCAATTTGGCATATATTCAACAGGTGAGTGGGCTAACCCTAAAATCGATGATGTATGTGATAAAATGTTATATGTCATAAATAATTATGATGATGTTCTTGAGAAAACAAAAAAGGGTTCTAGGGTGATCCATTCTTCGTATTCTTGGGATCATATAGTAGTTGAGTACTACAACAGGATTATGGAATTGGTAAATAATGTCTGAGATAGAGAAAGTAGATAATGGTATTCTTTCAAAACTTAAGGATATAGAAGATGCCGGAATTTTGTTTATAAAAGGCTACTCGTATACAGAAATTGGATCTTTAATTGGTATTGGTACAAACAAAGCTAAAGACTATGTTAACGAGTATAAGAGCCTTATGCAAAAGCAGGCTGACGACGACCCCTATTTTCTTGAAAAAATACAATTTAACACAATCAAAGCCCTTCAGGAATTTGATCAATTGAGCAAAGAAGCATGGGAGACAGTTAATATTGCAACTGATCATGGCATGGTCGCTGTGAGAATTCAAGCTCTCAAGCTTGCTTCTGATATTGCTGGCAAGAAAGCACAACTTCATAAATTGATCGGTGGGACCAATTCTACCGATGGTGATTATATTGCTCGAATGCAGAAAGCAGAGAATGTCAACCAGATATTGTCTAAGATTTTACGAGATGTTATTGCAAAACATCCTTCAATCGCAGAAGAGGTGAGGAGAGAACTTGAAGTTGCTTTTGAGATTATGAATGGCACAGCGGATTCAGTTTCTAATCCAGAAACTTATTCATCGGATAAATACGATGATGCAGAGGTCGTAGAATAATGCCAGGCCGCGTGTTTAAAAAAAGGTTCTCATAAAGGTTAAAAAATCATGACAGACTTTTTAGGCATGAATCTAGAATTCAAAGACTTTGACAGGTTGCTAAGACAAGAAGAGCTCTCTAGCGAACCTGTTCCTATTGAGGTCTTTGTTCAGGACAAGAAATATCTTGGCCTGCCCCCATTATCCCCCATTCAGTTGGAAATTGTTCGCCATTCCACACAAATCTTAAAAAAACATACGTTACAAAAGTTAATGGGTGAAAAAGAAGGTGAGGAGTGGTACACAAAGTATACAGACAATGAAGTTATTTGCATGCTTGGTAAGGGTAGCGGTAAAGATCACTGTGCTCGAATTTCTATTGCCTATACAGCGTATCTTTTACACTGTCTAAGGGATCCATTAAGTTATTACGGCAAAGCAAATGGTGTTTATATTGATCTACTTAACCTTGCCGTCAATGCCCAGCAAGCTCAGAGAGTTTTCTTTGAGCCATTGAAGAACCTTTTATTGTCATCACCGTTCTTTAATGAAGTTGGATTTGAGCCAAGAGTCTCGGAAATCTTTTTCTTTTCTAGACCTGTGAGATGTTTCTCTGGTCACTCTGAAAGTGAAGGTTGGGAAGGTTATGAGGTTATGACTGTTATTCTTGACGAAATCTCTGCCTTTAAAACCGACTCTGAATTGAAGGGCGAGACAAGAGCTAAGGGTTCTGCTTCTGCTATTTATAACATGAGTAAGTTATCGGTCATGTCGCGATTCCCAGAAATTGGTAAAGTTATTCTGCTGTCATTCCCAAGATATAAAGGTGACTTCATTCAGCAGCGTTATTTTGGTGCGCAACAAAAGAATGAGCCAAAAACTTGGTCTATGAAGGCTGCAACATGGGAGGTTAATCCGACCATTAAGCGTGAGGATCTGGAGTCGGAATTTATTAGAAATCCTATTGAGGCAAGAGCTCGTTTTGAGTGTGAGCCTCCGAACATGGAAGACGCATACTTTAGAGATGCTGATCTTGTTAGGAAAGCATTCAATTATGGTGAAGATCCTATTGATGAAGAGGACGGTACATTTAAGAAGTGGTTTAATGGAACGGATGGTCATACCAGGTTTATTCATATTGACCTTGGTTTGAAGAGAGACCGTGCTGCTCTTTGTATGAGTCATGGGGCTGGTTTTAAAGAGATTAAAACGTCTATGGGGGTTGAAACTCTACCTGTAGTGAATGTGGATTTAGTTCACTCTTGGGAAGCTAGTCACGGTGAAGAAATTAACTTTGCCAATGTTCGACAGATGATTGTCGATCTGTGCAGGAAATTCCAGGTTGGTTTGGTTACATTTGACCGCTGGCAATCTGTGGAAATGATTCAGTCTCTTAGAGGTCAGGGAATCAATGCCGACTTCCATTCGGTTAAAAAGTCGGACTACGACACGCTTATGACTGCTATATATGATACACGTTTACGTGGATATTGGAATGAACTGCTTGTTGAAGAAGAGCTCTTAAAATTAAGACTCTTTAATAATAACAAAATTGATCACCCCTCAAGCGGCTCAAAAGATCTTGCTGATGCTGTCGCCGGATCAGTATTTAATTGCATGAAAAACATGGCGTATGATACCGAGATTGAGATTGAGATACTATCCCCAGATAAAGATTGGGAGATGGAAGATGACCTCGGTGATTATGGTACAGTAAGGGTCTGGAATAAAGACGTTGGTGAATTTATGCCAGGCTATGATAAAAGAGATATAGATTATACTAATAACGAAAGGTGGATAGAATCAATATGACAGAGGTAAACATTGACGTTTCTCAACTGATTACTGTTTTAAACAATCAACTCGCAGAGTCTAATCTTCAGCTTCAGATCGCTAAATTGCAAGTGGATGCGCTTCGGAAAATTCTCGAAGAGCATGATCACGATCATTTGGGTACAACTGCGAAAGATTTTTAGTGACCATTAAGTTTTTTTTCGAAAGAAATTAAAAAATCTTTGTTTCTGCACACATGGTCGTTCTCGCCCTGATACATTCTTGTTCACCATAAAGGCGTGGGCAAGAAGCCCCGAACATAGGAGATAGACATGATTAACCTTTCCAAAGTAGATAGTTTTCCTGAACTGACTCGTAGCGGTCGGGTTAGTGAAGAACTTCAGCAAATCATTAACGCTCTCGTTTCTTCTTCGGAGAACGGTGATCGTTTTGCTTTGACTGGTATTGAGGCTGGTAAGGCTTACAATTCAATGCAGCAGAGAATTCGTGCTCAGGCTAAGAAGTTGAATCTTAAGGTTGTTATTCGCTTCGATGCTTCTGAGCAGAAGCTTTACTTTAAGGCTACTAGCAATGGAAGCACAACTAATACAGTTAAGGCTTCTGATGTCAAGTCAATCAAGACAACTAGCAAAGTTTCGGCTAAGTAATTAGTCGTAATAAAGTTGAAGAGGCCGGGTGAATTTTCACCCGGCCTCTTTTTTTTTGCTATACTTGGCTAATGCTTGAATTAACACCTACAAATATTGAAATATCGAATGAGCAAATTGAATCATGGTATCCCCTTATTGCTATGCCTTGTTATGATCGTTTAGTTAGTGAGCCAACTTTTATGTCTACCATAAAGGCAGCTATGGCGTTTCGTGATATAAATATGAAGTTTGGCATCAGCACGATTAGTGATTCTTTAATCACAAGGGGTCGAAATCAGTTAGTTGCTAAGTTTATGTCAAACAAGAATTTTACACATATTCTCTTTATTGATGTTGATCTTGCTTTTAGTTATGAAGATATTTTGAAAATGCTATGGCATGATAAAGATATCATGACAGGTGCTTATCCCATCAAGGATATTCTTTGGGACAAGGTTGTAAAGCTTGTCAATGAAGGTTGTGAAAAAGAAAAAATTGCCGAGAAGAGTACTAGATTTGTTGTTAATCCTGTTGCTGGTGATAGCGGTCGTGTTCGTGTAGATAATGGTGCTATATCAATTAAAGATGCAGGTACTGGGTTTATGCTTATCAAGCGTGAGGTTTTTGAAAAAATGTTCGAGGCATATCCAGAACTGAAATATAATGATGATACTGGTTCTCTTTCTGGCGAAGAGAGGGAAAATTCGTATGCCCTATTTAATAGTTTCATCGATGATGATGGAAGGTTTTTGTCGGAGGACTACGGATTCTGTAGATATTGGCAGAAACTTGGTGGAGAAGTCTGGGTTGATCCTTCTATTGAATTAGTTCACCTTGGCAGGTTTGAATACAAGGGTCGTATGATTGATTGGCTTGTCGATAATGCCAGCCCTACGCAGCTTGATAATACAAGCGAAAACTGATTAGGAAATCAGGTTTTATAATAAACTGTCGCACCCTCGTCGGATATATACTAAAATTCTGTGATATATTGACTAAAACATGCGTGGTGTGCTTTTAGGTAAAACATTACATACCTGGCGATACATTCCCTCACCTATTTCCTCTTTAACGTTAGAGCGCACCTAACGTTAGAAACCTCCTAACGTTAGAAATCATTTCCTTTGATTTCTTTGACCGTTTCTGCTTATTTAGTGCGAATATATCCCGATCCTGTCCGCTTTATTTGTTTGCCAGATAACCTGATCCATAGTGAAGTTTATCTCTCGGTTTATCGCTCAGACATTTCGCGGCACTTTGTGTCGCTCTTTGTCTCAGCCATTCTGTCGGCATTTGCCGAGGCTTATTGCGTGTAAATCTTTGTGTAAAACACACGGGAAGGGAATGTAATGGATAACTTACAGCAAACTTGTGACTCTATGATCGGTCTTAGTTTCGACGTTAGGGGCGAAGATTACGGTCGGATTATGCGTTGGGTTACTGTTCAGAAAGACGGTAAGACATACTATGTCTTTATTACTTCTATCGGTAAGCAAGTAGAAGCGACAAGTGTTATTGATTACATTCGCAATACAGTTCGCTATCCTGACGGTTCAGATTATGTTCTAGCTCAGCGTAAGATCAAGCCAAAGCGTAAGGGTGGTCCTGCGTTTCCTAATACGATTAGCAACCGTACTAATCTTCGTGGTGCTGTTATGCCTAAGGCTTTGCCTCACGAACGAGAACTCAATAGCCAGCTCAAAGGAAAGGGTGAGTGATTATGTCAGACTCTGATTTCGAAATAGTAGATGCGTCCACTATTGACTTTGTTCGTCGTGGTGGTCGGCGTAAGGGTTTGGGTAATGGTAGGAACTTTATTCCTGCTGAGCCTGTGAGTTTGAGTAATGATGACCGTGAGGGTCAGTATTTGATGTACAAAGCGTATCAGCGTAACTATCAGCGTCGTCATGGCGTTACGGAAACACCTTACGATCATCTTATTGATCCGGTGTTGCAGCGTGAAGAAGAATACAGTAAGTTATTTCCGATTACTTTGATCGAAGCTCGACTTATTGTTCAGGAAGAAAGTGAGGGGAAGTAATGAGTGAGGAAATGGAAAAGCTTCGCTATGAACTTTGGCAGATGAAAAGTGAGCGAGATAAGTTGATGCGAACGGTTATTCGTTCGCATCGACTTCTGAATAACATTGACGTTATTCTAAGGTCTAAAGACTCCTACTTTACACCTGAAAATATTGCTAGTATGTCTGGTAATGAAGTCGAGCTTATTGAAATTGAACTGAAATCAATTGGTATTACAACTTTCGGTTCTCCTGGTGAAAAAATGAATGATTATTACGGTTGGTTCGAGATTAGTGAAGCGAGAGAGTTCACTGTTGTAGAACCTGCTTGGGTTATTGAGGTTCTTGGTGAAACTCATCTGTTGGAAAAAGGAGTTGGTTACTGATGATTCAAGAAATCGAATTCTTTAGAGAATTTGGCGGTTTCTTTGCCAAAGACATAAGTGGTTCAAGGATCGCTATTCAGGTTCTTCATTGTGGTTGTGAAATAAATACTCATCAGCCAATGAGATTGTTTCAAGTAGAGAAAGGTTCTACGACTCCATGCCCTAATGGTCATGGTAATCAAAAGACAAAGCAAGTTATGTCGAAAGGAAACATATGAATCGTCAATTTCTTATTGTCAAAGCAATGAATGACTTTGGATGGTCAAAGTCATTTGCTACTGAATATGTCATGGAAAGAACATACAATGGTCTTTCTCATCATTCGGCTATTCGTGCCGCAATGACTTCAACTTATGTAAAAGAACAAGATAAACCAAAGGTGGTGTGATGAATACTGTTACTGATAATGATGTGCTTGACAAACTTCGTGAAGAATACGATTTCTTTGTCAAGTTCGAAAAAGATCCTTTGATGAGAGAGATAAGTATTCGACTTGCTCAGATCATTGAGTTCTTTGATCCAAACTTTGAGAGAAAGCATTATTGCGGCTACTGATTGGAGACACTATGGCTAAGTGTGTTTATTGTGAGTCAGATTATTCTGATGAGCGATCAGAGTTAGGCTATGACTATTGCCTGGCGGATAAGTGTCAGCAATCTGGTATGAGTAAGTCTAAGCAAGAGTTTTTGGAAGAGTATACGCCTGCTTTGCTTCATAAGTGTAATTACTTTTGGGTGAAGAAGTCAGAGCTCAAAGATTTGAATGTTCGTGCTGATTTGGATAGATAGGAGAGTAAATGTCTGCTGATTGCTATTTGACAGAGAAACTCGTTGAGTATTTCAAAGAAAATCGACATGGTGTTCGGTTTCCGAAGTTTTTGAGTGACTGTATTACAGTCGATAGACCGAAGATTGCTGATGAGCTTTTGGGTTCGCCTTGGGACTTCTATTATGATGAGAGATTGAGTGAGGAAAAGTGGGACATGGTTCGTAAATGGTGGGATAAGGAGTGTTATGCCTAATAAGTTTAAGCCTGGTGATTACGTCAAATCAAGGCGTTTCAAAGGAGTAGCTATGTATGTTCATAACTACTCTGTTATGTATCATCATCATGATCATGTTGATGATACTTACGAAGATGTGCTTTGTGATGATGTTTATGATTGCGTCATGGTTGGCGATGACATGGTTCACAAGATTGATGAAGAAGATTTGGAATTGCTTCCTGTAAGTGATTTCTGTTACGAATGTGGTCAAATTGGTTGTAAACACAATGTTATGGAGGAAGAATGAATAGGCAAAAGATGATAGAGCTGGCTGACTTTATTGAGAATCTTGATGGTAAAAGATTCAATATTGGCTACTGGGCATCAGACTTTAGTAATGGATATTATACTCCTACACCTAGTCTTGACGTTAACCTTTGCCAGACAGCAGGTTGTATTGCTGGTTGGGCTATGGCAATGGAGAATGGTGGGGAAATAACTCTCCCCACTATTGTTAGTACAGAAACGGCTAACTACAACGTTTTTAGTGGAGCAAGGATTCTTGGTCTAACATTTGCCCAGGCTTCTCGTTTGTTTTATGTTGATCCTGATTCTGTTTGGGTCGAATATTTTAAACAGTACAAGCATTTGATGTGGATAGAGGATATTGAAGAGATTGAAGCATACTCTGACTATCAAGGTCGTATTGATGAAGAAAAGCTTGGTGAAAAAATTACAAATAGTATAGCAGCTTTTATGTTGCGTCAGATTGCTAATGGTGAGTTTGATCTTTCTGATGAATGGAGACCGTGAAATGATTAATCGTGAAAATATGATGAAGCTCGCTCTTCATCTTGAAGATATTCATAAGAGTCGTTTTAATATGGGCTATTGGGTTAGCTCATATCAAGATGAGTATCAAGAACACATGGAGGGTGAGCGTTTAGATATTAATGATTGTGGTACTGCTGGTTGTATTGCTGGTTGGGCTGTTGCTTTGGCAAATCATGGAAAATTTTATGCCATTGATGCTGATGAATACGAAGGATTAGTATTAGATGAAGACGAAGTTCTTCTGGGTGATGTTAGGCATCATGCTGCTGAATGGCTTGGTCTTTCTGGTAGTCAAGCAGATCAGTTGTTCTATTTCGGTGAAGATTCTGTTTGGAATCGATATATGGACGACTACGGTTTAGATACCTATAAAGCTCTCGGTAGTCCGAATAAGAATCAAATTAATTCCGATAGCATTCACCCTAAGCATGCTGCTGATATGCTTTATCGTATTATTAGCGGTGAAGATGTGTTTACAGAAGATGGGAAGTTCTTGTGACTTCTTATATTTGTAGAAGTTGCGGTTCCGAATACCCTGAGCAACCTGAAGATAATTTTTGTAGGGTTTGCCATGAAAATGAAGTGTTCTCTTCAGATGAATATTCCTATTACGATTGGGAGGATTAAATATGAATCACATAATTAAAATGAAACCAGAAATTAAAGAAATGTGGATTGAAGCTCTCCTTTCTGGTGATTATCAGCAGGGTCAGCATCATCTTTGTCAAGACAATAATGATGGTTCTAAGTCATGGTGTTGTCTAGGTGTTCTTACAGATCTTGCCATGAAAAATGGTGTCGATATTGATATGGAAAGATCCCTGTCTGAATCTAATGTATACGCCTTTGATAATGATTCAGAAACACTGCCTTTTGCGGTAAAAGAATGGTCTGGCATTGACACAGGTTCTGGCCAGTATTCTCATCCGAATATTGATGACGACGATGCTTTGACTTGTTCACTTGCTGAAGATAATGATGCTGGTCTTACATTTGAAGAACTTGTAGACATAATTAAAGCGTATTTCTAAAAACAAGGAGGAATCATGTTTGACGATTATCTAAATATTGGGCCTACTCCGCCTGAGGAAGATTGTGTTCAGGTTGGTAGTGAGGATTACCTTAGGAAAACAAAGCTTGAAGTCAATGCTTTTATCAATCAACTTGAGCGTGAGTTTTCTCATTGGGTAGAGAATGATTGGGTTCTTTTTAATAAGAAGTGGTTCAATCATGATTTCGGTCGGTACTGTGAAGTGGTTGTGTATTACAAAACTGATGATGAAACATCTAGGGGTTGTGCTCTTTCTGTTGAGCGTTCTCACTATCATTATTGGGATGAAGAAGCCAAAAAAGAATTACGAGAGGCTGGGTATTGGGTATGAGTGATGTTTTATACAAAGGCTTGACTCTTGTTGAACTTGCCCAACAAGCTTTGCAAAAGCCTGAAGATTTCGGATGGTGGGGCGGTGATGAAATGTTTGATACTTGGGGTTGGTCAGGTATTGATGTTCATAACGCTTCTGATTCTGTTCAGATTGTCAATTTTGATCTCATCAAGACTGATTTGATTGAAAGATTTCCTGACGATTTTGAAGTTGTTGGTTTGAGGCATTGGGCTGTTGGTCATGTTGATAGATTGACTTGCCGTATTCTTAAGGATAGTATCAGTCATGATAGTATCACTGATGATGATATTACTGATGCTTTTAAGGCCGCTATGGATTGGCTTCTTCAATTGGATGATTATCCTATTGTTGATGATGATGCTCTCTATGAGTATTGTTATAATCAGGAATTGGAGTGGATTACTCAAGAGTTGCCGGCTGAGGTTTATGTTGCTAATTCGAAAGAAGAAACGGCGGCCTTAATTCTTAGAGAACTTAGTCAACTTGATGATTATGATGTTGTTGGCTATAACCTTGATGGGGCTTCTGTTAGTGAACATCTTATGCGTTATGCGGCTTACGATTTAAGTTTGTGTGATGCTAGGCATCGTGAATTTTGGGATGAATGGGTCGAAGAAGAGGGTTTGCCTACGATTTTTTGGGGTGATAACTTTGGTGCGCCGGCAAATGTTGTGCATAAGTTAAATGGTCAATTGAATCTTTTTGATGAGGAGAATGATGCCTGAAGTTAATGAGTTTAAGATTACAAATCCGAGAGCACCTTTCTTTATTCTTCAGGAACTTCTTGAGCATACAGATGTTCCTATGAATAGGCGTGGTGATTTGAAGTGGATTAAGGATAATCTTGATTCTATTTCTGTTCCCGAAGATGTCATTATTGAACTGACTAATGTTGTTAATGACCTCTGTTTTGTAAAGGATGGTGAGTAATGAGTTTGGATAAGCAAGCTCTTGATCGTTGGCTTACGGAAGAACCTGATTGGAGAAGTGGTCCAATTTTTCATTCGTATGGTCATATCGAAAAAGGTGCTGAATACGGTGCTTATGATCAATCGTATCCGCCTTATGATTTGTCTTTTAACAATATTGATAGTTTGAGGTGTCGTGATTGTAAGACACCTGTTGGCTATTTGTTGAATGACAATAGTTATCCCCCAACTTCTTCAATTGTTGAGTTTTGGCAAATTGATGAAGATGGTGAAGAACTTCTTTGTGAAGATTGTTATGAGAAAATTATCGAAGAGATTGGAGAATGATGGCTGATTATTGGATGAAATTGATTGGACATGTAGCAGTTGATAGTGGTCAACTTATGCTTTGTGATCCTTGCTATATTAAGTCTAAGGATTGGGAAGATGGTCCATTTGAGAGAGCAAAGCCTGATAATGCGGGTTATTATCCGTTTAATTATAACGGTGCTTGTGGTGCTACTCTTTCTGATGAGTTGGCTGGCCGTATGTTTTTTGAATCTGGATTTGATGGGGCAGCAGTTGCTTTTGCTTCTGGCTTTGGTGATGGTCTCTACCCTGTTTATGCTACTTATGTAGATGATCCAGACTTTGGCAAAAGAATTGCCAAAGTTGAAGTTGTAATGATTGATATTGATGAGGAGGAAGAATAAAATGCCTAACTGGTGTGAGAATAGTTTTGTCATTGCTGGCAAAAAGAATAACCCTGCTATAGATACTTTGTATCATTATCTTGAGTCTGGTGACTTTCTTGAGAGATTGATTCCAACTCCGAAAGAGCTTTTGGATGCTAAATCCCCCAATGATGATGAAGAATTGAAAATGGAGTTTATGGCTAAGTATGGCTCTGTTGATTGGTATTGGTGGAGAGTGAATAATTGGGGTACGAAGTGGGATTTGGGTGATATTAGTAATATTGAAGTTCGTATTGATAACAACTATAAGTTTATTACTTTTAGTTGTGATACTGCTTGGTCTCCACCGGAAGAAGCGTTTGAGAAGATTTCTGGTATGACTGAGTTTAGAAATATTTATTTCTATGATGAGTATCATGAGTCTGGCATGGGATTTGAGGGTTTCTTTTCTTTTATTAATGGAGAAAGTCGAGGATCTGAAACTGTTAGTTCTTATGTGAAGACTGATGATGTTCTTGCTGATTTTGCGTTTTATCTTGGAGAGATTGAGGAGGAAAGTAAGTAATGTTTGATGAGAATGATCCTGAACTGTTGGCAAGTTTTGATAATTCAATTCCTGATGGGTTGATTGATGGGTCTCAGTACGCTGAGATTGTTCAGAGATTGTTCTTTGAACTTAAGAAGTTGGATCCTGATAACTATTTGTCAAGTATTACTTGGGTAATGAACTGTGTCAATGAATGTTATGACGGTGATAGTAATCAGGTTGATACTACTAAAGCCGTAGATGTTGTTACTGCTCTGGCTTATTATATGATTTCAATGACTGCTGCTATTGATGTTCATGAGTGGGGTAGGTTTATCGAACATCAAGAAACTGTTGCTATTCCTGAATTGATGGAGGGTGCTAGTGCTATGCCTTTCTATGACATTAAGGATGATGTGGAAAACATCATGAATGTTTTGGAACAGATGGAGCAGGGTGACTTTAGTTCAGTTGAGTTTATTGATGAAGATCAGGCCAGAGAGTATGGGATTGATTTGAATGAAGAAAACTGAGTTGTCTTTACAAACAGATGCTGCTTGTAAGGATAAAGGAACAGAGATGTTCTTTGTTGATGAGGGGCCTGTATCTAATAAATCTGTGCGCACAAATATCAACAAGGCTGTCTCTATTTGTAATTCTTGTTCAGTACAAGATATTTGTCTTATGACTGCTGTGAACAGTGATGAAGATGAATACGGTATCTGGGGTGGTTTTACAAGGAAAGAGCGTAGGAAAATGTTCATGGAGGGTGAAAAAATTACTATTGAGGAAGCAAAGGATTACGTGTTATGGAAAAGAAGTTTGTAATTACTATTACTAAGACAGCAGTAGTGCCTCTTATTTCAGAATTTGAGGCTGAGTCGTTGGCTCGTTTGATTACTGAAAGGGAATCAACTGAAACAATGGCTGGTAATTTAATGTTCGTTACAACAGATATCAAGGAGATGGAGTATGCCTGAAGATTTCGATTTGATTGTCAAGAATCAAACTGAAACTGCTACAATTGAGGAAGTTGAACAGAATCTAAATGTTCGCTTTAAGAAGATGCAGCGTCTAAGCTCTTCTGTTAAGCCTAACGATGTGAATGTCGATTCCTCGTATCAGAGAGATGTGTCTGATGTAAGAGTCAATTCAATTGTCAAGAATTTCAATAGAAATGCCATTGGTGTTGTTACTCTCTCCATTCGTGAGAATGGTGATTTGTATGTCATTGACGGTCAGCATCGAATTGAGGCTTTGAAAGTTCTTGGCAAAGGTGATGAAGACATTAATGCTATTGTTTTCTTTGACTTGTCTGTTGCTGATGAGGCTGAGTTGTTTGTCATTATGAATGAGGGCCGTACTAAGCCTAAGCGATATGATTTACACAAAGCATCGTCTAAGTCAGGAGATCTTGCTTCGCAAGAAATTGACCAGATTCTAGCATTTCATGGCCTAAGTGTTGGTGATAAGCCTGGATACAACATTATCCGTGCTATTGGCACTGTCCATAAAGTGTACGATAAGATAGGCAAAGACAAACTGAGTGATGTGTTGAAAGTATTGATCGATGCTAACGGCAACCATTCGTCAGCGTTTACGGCAGAGTATATCTTGGCAGTTGCATCGATTATTGCAAACTACAACAATGTCAATTTAGCAAGGCTTTCGCTGGGTATTAAGAACCTTGGTAATCCTGAAATGGCTACGCTAAAGGCGGCTAGTTCTGCTCCGAATAGCAAGGCGTTTTCAAAGGTTATTACATTGGCATCAATGATGATTGATGGACATAACTACCGTTTAACTAAGAATCGACTTGATAAGGTCGTTATTCTTTCATGTGATGCAAGGAGTTATCTTGGCGGGAACTAAAAAACCACGGTCTGCCGAAAAGTACTGGTTTGCTACCGGATACTATTGCGGAATGACTGACAATTACGATCCACCTAGTAGGCAACTACATGATATTGCAATGGAGAGGATTGGGTTGAATATCACTAAAGAGTGGGAAGATGGTTGGGAAACCGGAGTCCATGATAGAGCAATAGGAGAGTACAATGTCAATTGATGAACAAAAAACATGCGAGCAGAGAATCTATGATCATCTGAGAGGTCGTCAGGAAACGATGAAAGAACTTCTTGAGGCTTGCGATACAGATTCACCTATTGATGGTTATCATGATCCTCATGAAGCTCTGAATAATTTTGCACTTGCCTATACCGAATGGAAGACTGTTAAGATTGAGCTTTCATGGGGTGGTCCTGCTGATTATCTAATGGCCCTTGTTGACCATGAGAATGACAATAAGATCGTCAGACTTGACTATCACTTTGCTGATTGGTTTGACCATGCTCAAAAACCAGTCGATAGAGATACACCTTTGTTCCGTTATGCTGAATATGTTATTGGTTCTTACTAAAAGGGAGAATAAAAATGCAAGAATACATTACACTACGGTTGCCAACTAATCAGTTGGATGAAGTCATTGAAGAACTCAAGACTAATCTTTCCGAAGAAATTTCTGAGTCTATCAAGGATGAAGTTATTGAGGCGGTCAGAGATGACATCAAGATGGACATTGGTGATTACATCAATATTGATGATCTAGCCGATTCTATTCAGAGTGACTATCTTGATTATGATTCGATTGCTGAAGAGGTAGAAGGTAAGATTGAATCTGTCTCTAGCCAGATCGAATCTCTTATTGGTGAGTTTAATCCTGGTACTCATTGTGGTCTTGGTCGTGCTGTTGAAAGTTTGATCGAAGACAGCCTTGAGTATTCGATGTTTAACAATGACGAGTTTGCTAAGAAACTCGGTAGTTTCATCGATAACTGGTTGTATAAGCCAACTCCTGAGCCTGAAGTTACAGAATCAATTATGAGTGGTGTTACCGAGCGTCTTGGTATTCCTGAGACAAAGCCGGCAGAGCCAACTATTTCTTTGACTGTGGGTCAGCTCAATGAAATCATTCATCGTAGTTTGACTGTTGGTCTTGTGAATACAGTTAACAATAATGTTTCTGATCTTGTTGATATCGCAGTTAATCAATTTGATGGAGACATTCAGTCCTTTATCCATACAGAATTGCCGTACTAAGGAGGAAAAGCAATGCCTTTGACTTGGAATGTTAGTGAAGTAGACTTCTATAAAGATGATCTGGATTCTATCTGGATGAAAAGAGATGATGGTTGGGGAGAATATGACGATGTTGTTCCCGAATTGAAAGCTCTTATCTTTGGTTCAGCAGCAGTTGCTATTGGTCATCTCACAGAGAAAACAGCACCTGATTTCTATGCTAGGTGGAAGTTTCTGGAGAAGGTTGATGGTTTGTATGTGACTGCTCATATGGGTGAAGATGGGTTGTGGAATAACCAGTACATCACTCCTTATATTGTTAAGAAACACATTGGTCTTTCTACGAATGTTTCTACTCGTAGTAATGCTGAATGGGTGAAGAACATTCTCAGGAATGACAAGTCAATTAAGTATTCGTCGCCCGAAGTTAAGGCTATGCTTACTGTTTCTGCTCTTGAATACAAAGAAAGCATGAGTGACCAATGAGAAATATTGTGACAAGTGTTGTTTGTCCAGAGTGTGATCGTGTTTTCGATCTCCTTGATGAGGGCGATGCTAATGAGTGGTCTTATGGCCATGATTGTGAAGTAATTGAAGAAGACGACTGAAAGGGAAAGTGATGACAGGTAAGTATCTCAAGATTACAAATAAGACCGGCCTTGTGCCTCGTATTAACCTGGAGAAGCTTGGTCTTTCGACTAAGCGAAATGATCCAGGTACTATCGGTCAGTTTGGCTCAGGCATTAAGTTTGCCCCTATTGCTGCTTTGCGTAATGGATGGGAGTGGTGGTTTGTTGGCTCTGACTATTTGGGCGAATACAAGTTGCGTTATACAAAAGTAGTTGAAGACGGTGTTGAATGTGTTGCCTATGACTACGGCGATTACCAGAAATCTTCTTCTTTCACTATTGATGCTGGTTGCCTGTCTTGGGTTACTCCTTTTCAGATTTATCGTGAGGCAGTTGCGAATGCTTTCGATGATGGCGATTGGTCAATTGGTGTTGTTGATGCTTCTGAATTGAAGGTTGTTGACGGAGAGTTCTCTGTATTTATTACGGCAGCACCTGAATTACTTGAAGTTCATAACAACTTTGATAAGTATTTCGCCAATACTCGCAAAGTTATGTATCAGTCAGGTGGAGTTAAGTTCCTACAGAAGATTGATCATAAGATGAGAATCTATTCTCACAATGTTCTTGTTCATGAGTCAGATCATGAATCAATTTACGATTACAACATCGATGATCTTCGACTAAACGAAGAGCGCAATATTGCTTCTCTTTGGGACGCAGAGTGGACTATCTCTGGGAAAATCCCAACAATGACTGATGTAGAGCAGATTGAAAAAATCATCAGATATGAGAGGGAACATTTTGAGCCTTTTGAGCTTAGCAAGATTTTGGGTGCTAAGTCATTGGAGCGAGATAATGTTTCTGGACAATGGTTCGATGCCTTTGTAAATGTGTACGGTGAAAACTGTGCTATTTATGATGAGATCGGTGCTGCACATAATGTTCAGGAGTCAATCAAACTTCGTGGTTTTAAGCCTGTTCATATCGGTAGTCAGAATCTTTATTATATTCTAAAGGCGGCTGAGGTGAGGACTTATATTGAAGTTCTCGGTGAGGAATACAATCTGGACACGGACTTTGATTTGTCGCCAGCAAAATATCCGAATGTTGTCAAAGCGATTGAGATTGCGTCAGAGTATATTCCAGAGATTAAAGATCTTGTTGCTACTCAGAAACTTGGTGTCTTTAGCTCTGATCTTGAACGTAATCTTGGTCTTACTATCAATGCGACAAAGGATCGCTCTGAGCGTATGATGTTCATCAACAAAAATCATGCGCAGGATAGCGTCGAAAGTATTGTAGCAACTATTGTTCATGAGTATGATCATCTTGATACAGGCTATACGGATAGTGATTATCGCTACTTTAGAGATGTTGCTGATCGACGTATCGCTTCACTTATGATGAAGTTTTATGAGGATAAGTGCTACGAACTGCGTGGTGATGTGCTAACATTCCCTCTATCGAAAATTGCTATGATCGGTAGCAACATGACGTTTGTTATCACAAAGTCTAAAGAGTTCTCTTTCATCAGGGTTGGCGACAAGATGTTTATTGCTAATGGCGACATTGAGTTTGACGATGAATCTTCTGTGTTTGTAGGAGCTCTTGTTGTTAATGATACTGCCGATGGTCTGGTTATTCCCAGCCTTAGGAACGTAAAAACCATTGGAGGCATCAGTGTATAGACTGAGTTACGTTTTTGCAGCAGTTGCTCTATCAGTAGCATTTGCAGCGATGTTGCCAATATTTATTATCTGCCTTGCCCTTTGGGGTATTCTTTTTATCATAGGACTGTTTATTTAAAATGCCTAAATTTGACGAGTACTTTGTTGTAGAGTTTAGAATACCTATTCGTGTTGATGACGTTTCTTCTGTTCAAGAGGCTATTAGTAAGGCAAATAGAATTTGTCAGAGACAACATGGGTTTAAACCTGACAACTGGTATGCCAGAGTTTTTGAGTATACAACTGGTGAGGAAGTAGTTGGGCCTTTTAAAGAGTATTTCTACAACCCTTATTCTGCTACTTACAGGGAAGTCACAAAGAATCATGGCTATCATAATGACATGATTAAGGCAGGTATAAGTCCAGAAGATGGATTTGACTATAAAAAAGTTGCTGATCAGACAGAACTAGAGTCTGACATTGAGTTTAGATTGGAGGACTACGATGGTAATGATGAAGATTGACATCGATGAAATTAAGTCTAGTAACGTAGTTGGCATTACCTTCACAGCAGAGAAAGATAACGATAATTTCGTTAGTCACGCCTCAGTAACAGGTGATCTCTTGGTTGAGTATTCTACTGGTGATGTGTATAGATATTTTGATGTGCATTTTGCAGCATTTTTAAATATCTTTGCCGGCCCATCTGTTGGATCTAATGTATTCAAGTCGTTAAAGACTTATAGATATGAAAAGGTTTACAATGGCGTATAATCCTTTGATCCGTAAGTTTAGAAGAATAAAGCAATCAACTTCTAAAGATTCAGACCCCGAACTTTCATTTTCAATGAAATGGGTTGAACATCTTGTTGAGTTACTTAAAAAGCATCGTGGTGACAAAGAGTTTACTAATGATGTTTTCTTTTCTGCTATGGAGTACTTTAAGTCTAGTATGTCGGAGCAGGAAAAGATTGATGTATTTGCTATTCTTCTAAGAAAAGCAGTTACTGGTAAATAGATCTCAGCCTGTGTAGCCCAACGGCAGAGGCAGAGGACTTAAAATCCTTAAAGTATGGGTTCGAGTCCCATCACAGGCACTAGCAAGTAAAACATACAGAGAGGTAGGTTATGGGTACATACATCAATATTCATGGTTATCTTGATATTAAGAAAGATAACATTGAGGAAGCAGTTCAGGCTGTTCGTGATTTAAATCAGCACAATGATTTAAAGCGTGGTGGTACTGTATCACAAGGTGAAAGACAGTACTGGTTCTCTTGGATTGCACCTGCCTATGAGGATAGTATTCATTCTATTCCAGATATTCTTGGAGGTTTACATGGCTGGGATGTTGTGGAAGAAAGTCTTGATGATGATACATTGAGATACTGGTTCTCATATGGAGATAAGTGGGGTCAGCATGAAGTTTTCTTTGTTGCTATGGCTCCGTATCTTGAATACTTTGAAGTGAATCATCAGTGTGATGAACTTGATTTTGAAGAAAGCAAATGGCGACTCACCATGAACGCTATGACTAAAACAGTTCACAGCCTTGATGCAGAAATTTTAGTTCACTACCCAGGTCTTGATGATAATAATCGAGTTACGCTTGATACTTATAGTATGAGCCATATCCTTTAGGAGTTTTATGCATAACGAAATGAATGACGATGTTCGACAGCAGGTTGTGACTGAAATCTCACTTTTGATTAAGAATGGTTCTTTGTATGATTACAAAGATTTCATGAATCATTTGAAGAGTGAGAAGAAGTTGTTTCTTCGTGGTCATATGATGTTGAACAGGTTTTTGTATGGTTCTCTTGTGAAAGAAGCGAAAGCTTCTATTTTATGATAGAATACGCCCCTGTCGTCTACTGGTTAAGACAAGACTCTTATAAAGTCTCAAAGGTAGTTCAATTCTACCCAGGGGTACGAACTACACAATTCATACACAATAATGTATAATTGATAGATGCCCACTCGGAGGTGGTATTTATTGTTTAGACCTACTAGTAAAGCGATTTGTTTGTAGGCTCTTCGTTTTGCTACTGAAGTGCGATGCCAAAACGGTTTTCGTTTAGACACACATCTAAGGAGCAAATATGAAAATTATAAGTTTAATTTTTGCGCTTGCTGTTAGCGCATTTGTTGCTGGGCCTGCTATTGTATCCCAAACAATAGATCAAGAACCAGAAATAACAACAACAACAACTACTGTCAGTATAATGGAAGATAGCACTGATCGTTTGGTGCAGGAAAGGATTGAAGTTGTCACTACCACAACTATTTCGCCGTATGCTGGCATTAATTGGGATGCTCTTGCTCTTTTTATAGCTGAAAAGAAGCGAGAGGAAGACATTATTAAGTATGGAAAGTGTGGCCAATGGTATGAACTTGCTGTTGCTGTTGGCTGGCCCAAAGAAGAATGGGAAACACTTTCTTATGTATTGCATAGAGAAAGTCGATGCAATATTGGTAGTCATAACAAAACTGATCCCATGTCAGGTAGTCGTGGACTAATGCAGATTAATGGTTATTGGTGTAGACCTAGTAAGTGGTCTCAGAAAGGTTGGTTGCAAGATAAGGGCATTTTAAGTACTTGCGATGATCTTTTTGATCCAGAAACTAATCTTCGTGCTGGTTTGGCTATTTGGCAGTATGGAGAAGAGAAGTATGGTTGCGGTTGGCGTGGGCCTTGGGCAACACGCTGTAAGTAACTAAAGGTTTGAGATAGGCTAGCCCCATTCCTTTCGGGGAGAAGGAAAACCTGCGAATCTACTATGTTTGTGGTTTGGCGTAGTAATTTGTTAAGTCCGATTTTGGTACATGAACGGTTAAGGTTTTCCGCTTATCTCAAGTTGACTTAGTAGCTCAATGGTAGAGCAGTAGACTTTTAATCTATTGGTTGTAGGTTCGAGTCCTACCTGGGTCACAGAGATGAAGTAGTTTTAACGAGAAAGGTATTGACGTTCGGCAAGCAAACTGAATCGTTCAGTTGCTTCATCTCTAAGATTTGTTCATGGGGTCAAGAATAGACTATATCTCTCTATTCGGGAATATTTGGGCATCCCCTGCCGTAAAACAAACAACCTGAGTATGTTGTAAAAAGGCTCTTCTAATATCTAGTAGCATGGTGTTTAGGGAGATCCTAAAACAGCCCCGTGGTGGTCATGAAACACTGCTAGATATTAGATATGCTTTCATAGCTCAATGGATAGAGCAACGGACTTCTAATCCGTAGGTTGTAGGTTCGAGTCCTACTGAAAGCACGGAATCAGACACAGCGTTTGCTTCATACAGCACATTTGTTATTATCAACAACAAAATGGAATTGAATATCGGCAAGTTAGTTCGCTTACTTGTTCGTGTTGTATGGATTGTTCACCAAACGCTGTGTCTGATTTTATTTTCACAAAGGAGGAAAATTGTACGGACCTAAAGATTTTAACATTGACACAATGCATGCTTTGAAATATCTTTGGATATTTGATCGTCGTGCTGAACTTGTTCATCAGCAAATAGATGGTCTTTCTTTTGAAGAAAAACTTGCCGCTATGCCTGCTGCTATTCGTTCAGCAACTGAACGTGTTCAGATTGAAACAGGTCTGTCTCCTGATGATCTGAGTAAGTCTTTTACTATTGGGACTTTCATTGCCGAGTATAGAGAAATGCTCAGAATGTCTCAAGATGAGCTTGATGATTATATTGCAGTTATGGAGGAACAGCCTGGTTCTATTGTTTTTGAAGATGAGAAGCTTATGGGTCTTGTTATGGATATCGCTGCAGAATTCCGCAAGGGTGATGTTAGTGATGAGTTTAATGAAATTATTGAAAGAAACTTCACAGAAGGAGATGAGTAAATGACAACACTAGATGAGTTAAATAAAATCAGTATTCAGAATGATAATCAGGCGTTGATTGTGATCAGCAATCATTTGCTGACTCAGAATGATCGTGCTATGGGTGATGATGCTGATACTTGTGCTTATCGTGGTATGACTGAATCTATTTATGATGACGACGGTTATGCTATTGAATACGGCAACCCGACAGGTCTTTCTTGTGCTGTTGGTTGTCTAATTAAAGATGATCAATACGATCCTTGGATTGAAGGTAATAGTGTACAATCTGCTATGATTATTCGTAGACTTGTTATGAGTCATCCTGATTGGCAAATTAACGGTAAAACAATTGTGATGCTTGCTTGCCTTCAAAGAATACATGATAGATATAAGCCAAAGGATTGGCCGTATATGCTTGTCGCTCTTGATACGGTTATGTCTTTGATGAATGTTGAAGATGAGAGTCTTTTGTCCAATATTGCTACATTGAATGATGACAATGAGTTGATGATTGACTTTGAGATCGGACCATCATCAGTTAGTAAGCTTGTTGAGCAGTCAATTCTAAAACTTAGAGCTGAATCATTTGATGTAATGACTGGCAGTTCTGCTGCATCATGTGAACATATCATGCATATGAGATATAATCGTTTCAAGGATACCTTGGTTTACAATGAAAAAGGAGAATAGAAAATGGCATCTAAAAAGCCCGCAAAAGTTGCTTCTTCACAGAAGACTGTTAATACACTTATTGGCTCTTCCGTTTTATATTTTGGGAATGCTGATAAGCCTTTCACTTGCCCTAGTTGCGGTCGGGTTTTTCTCAAGGGTTTCTTTTTTGAAAAGGACGGGAAAGCTGGCTGTACAAGAGTTTGCCTTGCAGAACAAGTATAAATACATGTGGGAGTAGTCAATGAGACAATATCTATGCGTTGATTGTTTAGTAACAATTGATGATGGTGATATAGAAGCAGGTGCTCTGTATACCGGCCCTAGATGTAAAATTTGTAGGGAAGAGTATTGGGATGCCTGCTGTTTTCATTGTGGTTCATTACCATTAGAAGAGCACAACGAAGGATGTACAGATCCAGAAAGGTTTAGGTTGTATAATGAGTAATTTATTTGAGTTTGACTGGAAAGATCAATACGATCCCCTAGCAAAGAGTGATATATTTTATTGCGAAGGCTATACGCATAGCGTTGTACTTTACATTAAATACAACAATAGAATTGTAGAGATCTCTTGTGATGGGGAAATGGATTTTTGGTATAACGATG
>Ga0222714_10001922_pt1 | contig 22873 bp, 22 predicted proteins | sample C33_3DmetaG_FD_165048 | JGI IMG/M metagenome (GOLD analysis project Ga0222714, IMG submission 165048) | Estuarine water microbial communities from San Francisco Bay, California, United States - C33_3D | ecosystem: Environmental > Aquatic > Marine > Unclassified | place: USA: California...
GATACGCTAGGGTCTATAAAACCGAGTACTTCTTAATCAACGAAAGGAACGTTCTCCGTGGACGCCTGGCTCAACCTTCGGCGCTTTATTGATCTCGCCACCAACGAAACAGACTTTGGGCAATTGGACCCACTCAGCCAGCGGGTCTTGGAGTGGGTATGCACTCAGCACGACAGCAAATCAAATCTCTTTGTTCAGGCCATCGTGCTTGAGTCCAAGATCGCCTCCCCTGCCACGATTCACAAATGTTTAGCCACGCTTGAGCAGACTGATTTCCTAAAGTTTGAAGTGGACCCCGAGGATGCACGTCGTCGCATCGTCTCCCCCACGACCAAGGCATTGAAGACACTCAATACGCTGAGCAAGCAGGTCGATAAGTGGGCTCTCAAAGAGCCCCTCATCGGCCAATGTCGTTTTAACCGAGATTTTTTGATGCATGGCAGAACAACAGCGTTTGGAACCTTCGATACATAACCCCATAAAACAGTACTTTCGTTGGTTTCGCCGAGCCAACTAAAAGCACAGATCTTGTCTACCAAATAGACTTGTTACGCCCCCTTAGTAAAGATCTCACATCCGGGAAATCATTAATGTAGAACCTAGTAGACGCATAGTTAAAGTACTCTTGTACCAATTGATGTCGTAGTCCAGCATTATTGTCCGGAAGACCTAACCGCCCTCTCTACTAGGAATGAATCGTTGCGTTCCACTGTAAAGCAAGAAGTGTTCGCCCGAGCAACGTCCAAACAAGGTCAACCCTACCCGCCTGGCCATATCCAACCCCATCTGCGTGACGCCGGACCGGGAGAGTAAGAAGGGTATACCCATTTGAGCCCCCTTGATAACCATCTCTGAGGTCAGACGACCAGTCGTGTAAAAAACAAGGTCATCCCCCCGCATGCCCTCTAGCCACATCTTTCCAGCAATGGCGTCTACAGCATTATGGCGTCCGACGTCTTCTACAAACATGAGCATTTCAGTTCCACGGAATAATGCACAACCATGCACAGAGCCTGCCTGCTTGTAGATGGAGCGATGCTGCCGGATCTGATCAACAATTTCGACAAGGGTATGTTGATGGAGTTTCGAGTCGTTGTTTAGCTTGACAGCATCGAGATCCGTAAGGATATCCCCAAATATTGTCCCCTGACCACATCCTGTCGTTACCGTGCGCTTTTCTTGCCTCTCTTTCAGACGAGCAATTCCTTCACGAGTCACAACAACGGCGGCCTCGACATCCCAGTCGACTTGTATCGATACGATTTCCTCTAAGGCCTGAACAAATCGTTGGTTTTTTAAATACCCCAGTACCAAAGCCTCAGGGGCGCCACCAATCGTCATGAGAGTAACTAACTCAACCTTGTCTACGAAAACCGTCAAAGGGCGTTCACCAGGAATATGAACAGTCTTTTCACGTCCGGCCTCATCGAGCACAGTCACCTCTGCGATAAGGGGAACTGCTGCATCGGTTAAATGAGGCAGATAGGAAGTCGTCATTTCAGAAAAAGGAGTAGGAAAAAGAAAAAGCGTAAAAGATATGCAACCCTTTTACGCTTTTTTAGCCTGTGACAGATCGAAACAAGATAAACAGAGGAGAAACCTAACTAAGAGCGCGACCCCCGGTGATCACCTCCAGCCTTTACATCGTTGTACCAGAGATCGTGGTGCTCTTTACCCCAGTTTTCATCCACACTACCTGTCTTCATGCCCTCGTAGGCCCCCTCCATCCCAATTGAGCCGATGTAAATATGGCCTACAGCCATAGCCATAAAGAGCGAGGAAGCTATACCGTGAACCAAATTCGCCATTTGCATTTGCTCCCGAGTGAAATACTCAACCCCCGGAATACTTGAATTTAGCGCCCAACCCGATACAGAGACGACAACCCCCAGAGCCGTCACCCCAAACCAAAACCAAAGTTTTTCCCCTCCATTGAAACGATGAGAAGAGCCCTTACCACCCGAGAGAAGCCATTTTAAGTCGGCGCCTGTTGGAATATTGTCACGAACATAAAGTACAAAAAAGACAATCACGCTAATGGTAAAAAAAGGGCCAACGATGTTATGCACATTCTTCAATAAAAACGTTAGGGGACCGTACAGGCTTCCGCCAATGACAGGAAGTACAAAGTAACGGCCCCACATAATAATAATTCCCGAAATGGCTAAGATTACGAAACTGTACGCCATGGCCCAATGAGAGGCTCGTTCAAGCCGAGTAAACCTAAGCATTGACCTTCCTGAGGGGCCTTCATTTATAGGAATTGTTCCCTTCACAAAATATAAGGCGCCCGCTGCACAAAATGCTAAAGCGAGCAACCACCCACCAAATACGGTCACTACGCCGTTGCGAAGCAACTGCCACTCATGGCCCCCTTGTTGAATGAGGACTCCCGCCTCGGGCGTCTTGATTGAACTGTAATGCTCAACCGTACTGTTTACCTCTCGCCAGACTGGCGCGTTGTTCTGTGGTTGAAGCTGGTCAAGAGATATTTGATCTTGCGCTGCCTTGGGTAGGTCAAGTACGTTTTGAGATTGAATGCCAGGCATGCTTCCTGGTGCGGCCGTCGGTACCTGTTGAGCGATCGCCGAGAGTGAAACTGAACCCAAAATGATCCCTAAAAACACCACCTTCGCCTTACGCATGAACAAATTACCCTTCATAGCGGCTTTGACCTCACATAGTCATTTTGTCCCTGCGCACGATCTTTAAGGGCCTTACTCCAACTCTCCTTATCGCCAGACTTGAAGGTCTTTTCAAGGTACCCGTTATCAGCTGCAACGGACGATTTTTGATCAGCCTTTGGCCCAGAACCAACCTGATCACCACCCTGCCCGCATCCGGCTAAAAAACCTGTAAGAACCAAAGCAGTGGTGAGTTTTGCACGTACAAAAATCGCCATATCTAACCCCGTTTCTCTTGAGAATTTGCGGGAGGCTTCTTACCGTAGGCCGTGCCCCACCCGAATAACTCGGCTCCTGCAGCTTTCCCATTCGTTTGACGGACGGTGACCCTAGAACGAAATATATCAGCGATCGTGTCACCATCGCCGGCCATCAAAGCCTTCGTGGAACACATCTCCGCACAGGCGGGTAGCTTGCCTTCTGAAAGACGATTTCGACCGTACTTGTCGTACTCTGCTTTCGAACCGTTTTGCTCAGGCCCACCGGCACAGAAGGTGCATTTATCCATCTTCCCGCGCATGCTGAACGCGGCGCCGGACGGGAATTGAGGAGCCCCAAAGGGGCAAGCATAAGAACAGTAACCGCACCCAATGCAAACATCTTTATCGTGCAGGACAACACCTTCATCGGTCTTATAAAAGCATTGAACAGGGCATACCGCCATGCAAGGGGCATCCGAACAATGCATACAGGCGACAGAGATAGACTTCTCAGCGCCCGCTACACCGTCGTTGATAGTTACGACACGGCGACGATTAACCCCCCAAGGAACGTCGTGCTCTGCCTTGCATGCGGTTACACAACCATTGCATTCAATGCAACGCTCGGTGTCACAGATGAATTTCATTTGCGCCATGATATTTTTCCTTTATTACCTTAGGCCTTGACGATCTGACAAACAGTGGTTTTCGTTTCCTGCATGTTCGTAACCGAGTCATAGCCATAGGTCGTTACGGTATTCACCGCTTCCCCTCGCACGATCGGGGCAGTTCCCTCAGGGTAGAAGGCCAACATATCTTTACCTTGCCACCAGCCTGAGAAATGGAATGGAATGAAAACGGTGTCGGGCCCTACTCTCTCCGTCACCATTGCCTTCACCTTGATCTGAGCACCGGTCGGCGACTTCACCCAGACCCATTCACCGTCTCGAACGCCCCTGGCCGAAGCAGCTTTGGGGTTCATCTCAACAAAATTATCCTGCTGCAATTCTGCAAGCCACTTGTTCGAACGAGTTTCCTCACCACCCCCCTCGTATTCCACCAAACGGCCAGAGGTCATAACGAGCGGGAAAGCCTCGTAGACCTTGTCTGCGACATTCTTGTCCTGAATTGACTTATAAAGAACGGGAAGCCGCCAGTGACCCTTTTTATCTTCGTAAGTCGGATACTTTGCGACGAGATCTGGTCGGTTGCCGTAAAGGGGTTCTCGGTGAACCGGGACTGGATCGGGAAAGTTCCAAACCACCGTGCGTGCACGCGCATTGCCGTAAGGGTGGCAACCATGGTTCTTCATAATGACTCGAATCATTCCACCGGAGACATCAGTTTTCCAGTTTTTGCCCTCTGCAAATTTCTGCTCTTCTGGTGTTAACTCTTCCCACCACCCAAGCTTTTTGAGAATCGTGTGATCAAACTCGGGATAACCATCTTTAAGATCAGCTCTGGGGGTGCTGGAACCTTTACCTGCCAATAGGCTCTGGCCGTCCTTCTCTACCCCAAAACGAGCACGGAAAGGAGAGCCTCCGTCCATGACATCACGCGAAGGTTGATACAGGTTCGGAGAGCCCGGGTGCTTCAGCTTGTCGTTCCCCCAGCATGGCCATGGAAGCCCAAAATAGTCACCTGCCAAGTCATAGCCGGTCTCCTTGTCCTTACCAGCCTTAGCACGCAGAGTCTTGACATCAAATAGATGCATATTACGCATGTGCGCCTTGAGCCTTTCCGGACTCTGACCCGTATATCCAATAGTCCAAACAGACTTATTGATCTCTCGTAAGACAGACTCGATCTCAGGCTCCCGCCATTCTTTACCGTGGAACTTCGTCTTGAGCATTTTGAAGTTCTTTGACCACTCATCCCCGAATCCGAGACGGTCAGCAAAAGCCTGCATGATGACGTGATCTGGCAATGATTCAAACAAAGGATCAATAACCTTTTCACGCCATTGAATAGAGCGATTTGAAGCAGTAATGGACCCAGCGCACTCAAACTGTGTAGCTGCTGGCAACAAATAGACTTGTCGGTTAGGGTTGATCTTATTCCCATCGACCTTCATAGCGGCCATTGACGCTGTCGCGGTGGGATAAGGGTCGACCACAACAAGCAAGTCAAGCAAGTCCATCGCTTTCTTCTGGTCGACACCCCGAGACTGAGAGTTAGGCGCATGGCCCCACATGAAGAGGCCTTTGACATTCCCCCCTTGCACGTTTTCGTTAGACTCTAGCACTGCGTCAAACCAACGAGAGACTGTTGTGCCTTTCGCACCCATCATGTCCTGACCGAATCGAGATTTCATCGCCTCGTAATCGACGCCCCAGACACCGCAGAAATGCTTCCAAGAACCCTCCGCAAGGCCATAGTAGCCAGGCAGCGAGTCAGGATTAGGGCCCACGTCTGTTACACCTTGAACATTGTCATGACCTCGGAAGATGTTCGCACCCCCGCCTGAAACACCGACGTTCCCCAGAGCCAATTGAAGGATGCAGGAGGCCCGAGTCATGTTGTTACCGATGGTGTGCTGCGTTTGGCCCATACACCATACGATCGTTCCAGGCCTGTTTGTCGCTAGAGTCTTCGCGGCCTGATACATCTCTGCCTCAGGGACACCCGTAACTTCCGTAACTTTCGAGGGAGTCCACTTTTCCATGACCTCTTTTTTGATTTGGTCCATACCCCAGACACGGTCATTAATGTACTGTTTGTCTTCCCAACCATTCTTGAAGATGTGGTAGAGGAGACCGAACAAGAACGGAACATCAGTGCCTGATCGAAGGCGAACAAATTGGTCAGCCTTGGCAGCTGTGCGAGTAAAGCGCGGATCAACAACAATCACCTTGCAGCCATTTTGCTCTTTGGCAGCAAGCAAGTGAAGAAGCGAAACCGGATGTGCCTCAGCAGCATTCGATCCGATGTAGATTGCCGACTTCGAGTTGCGCATGTCGTTATAACTATTGGTCATGGCGCCATAGCCCCACGTATTTGCGACACCTGCAACCGTTGTCGAGTGACAAATTCGAGCTTGGTGATCGCAGTTATTTGTTCCCAAAAACGCAACAAATTTTCTTTGAAGATATCCCTGCTCGTTATTACACTTTGAAGAACCGACAAGAAACAAAGAATCAGGACCACTCTTCTTTTGAAGATCTTTTACTTTCGCAGAAATCTCTTTCAGCGCCTGATCCCAAGAAATCCGAACATACTTTCCATTCTCAAGCTTCATGGGATAACGGAGTCGATGATCTCCATGCCCATGCTCTCGGATTGCTGCGCCTTTTGCACAGTGCGCCCCCAAATTGATTGGTGAATCGAACACCGGCTCATGTCGAGTCCAAACACCATTCTCAACAACAGCATCGATGGCACAACCAACAGAACAGTGAGAACAGACGGTTCGCTTTACTTCGATTTTCCCTTTCCCATCCAACTTTTCAGAGCTGGACGGCGCAGCTTGAGCCTTGCGCACAAAAGAGAGTTGCCCTGCCGCAATACCTGCCCCAACCCCGAGTCCAGAGCGCTTGAGAAATGATCGACGATCAAGAGTTGGAAGCCGACTATCGATTGCTCGCGAGAGACTATTCACTAAGCCAGTTGAGGCTTCCCGAGTACTAACCAATGATTTTTTCCGCAGGATGGTCATTTTGATTCCTTAATTCTTTGAGATCGGGGCGTTCAGGTTTCGTTGGATTTATGACATCGCCGTCTCGTAATACCGACGAACATGCTCAGTTAACTGATAACCCTTCGGAGAGTCAGTTACTGATGAGGATGACGTATTTGTGGGGGCATTGTGCTCAGACCGGCTTTGTCCCGCGACCCCCAAAGCCAACGCAGACGTAGCGACAACAGATCCACCAACACCGCCCAAAAAAGAACGACGTGATTCAGTTTTTTTCATAGCTCTTCCCCAAAAAAGAGTGGGCAATAGAAACTCAGCTTTATAACTTCGTAGAGTTCCGTTGGCTTTGCACATTTGATTCAACGTTTAATACTCAACTTATCTTTAGAAGTATGCTAGCACCCCTATGCAGAGTTTGTTATAGGGTAAACCCCATAAACGACTTAACCCGAATCTCCTGCCAGATAAATATCGAAGGCCTGACGCTCTATTTCAAAGAAGATACGAGCGAACGTCGAAGCAGCCATATAGAAATTAGAGGCACGGTGCGCCTCAACCGCATCCAAGTAGTCAAAGACCCAGGAGGCGAGATGCTCACTAAAAAAATCCCTCTGTAAGTTAAGAAGGTTTTGCGGCGGCGCATGTTCCCCCAACTCACCAGCGACCAAATAGCGCATGACTTCACAAACCGCCGCAAAATGATCTTCCGTTTCTGAGGATTCAGGATCCCTTTCAATCCCAAGTTGATCGAGTGCCAGGCGAAGGTCAACCAGCGGTTGCTGGTTCAGCGCTCCCGCCAGGTAAAACGACGCATTCGAGACGATATCCGGCTTACCAACCGCTATAAACAACGACTCAAACTCTTCACGGATATCAGCTGGTGAGGTTACAGCAGCCTTTTCAACAAGGCTTTGCCATGCCATCGTCAACGCTGTTTGCGGGTCGTCAGGACTCACCTTGGGAGAGGCCGCCAGACGATTGAAAAATTGATCTGAAGGAGGCGCTCCGAAGAGCTCGGAGAGAATTCCATACAGATCTGCGCGAGCAAGGTCCTCGTCTGACTGACCGTAATCGAGCGCAACCCCTGAGGGCTTAAAGGAGACCGACACACCATCAGGCTTAGAGTGGGTCATAACTCCTTCTCCACCATATCGACGACTCTGCAGTCACTGCACATCTCCATCCGTCTGGCCGCATCCCCCTGAAATGCCGGGTGAGAACCAATTTTATCGATCATCACCTTCAGGGCCTGCCGCGTCCCAAAGGGTCTCCCGCAGCGAACGCAACAAAGGGGGGTCGCCTCGTTAATGGTAAGCGCCTCTCTGCGATCGAGCAGCGGTGCAAGCCGAGGATCTAGGGCCAAGGCCTGCTCTGGACAGGTCTTTACGCATAAGCCGCACTGAACGCAATTGCGCTCGATGAACGCTAAAAGTGGCTTATCGCCCCCGTCCTTCAGCGCCCCCTCAGGACAAGCTCCAACGCAGGACATACAAAGCGTGCAGCGATCGGAGTTCAAGAGGAGTCCACCCACCGGAGCCCCAGCGGGCAACGGTGCTGGTAAGTCGGCCGGTGTCTGAGTCTGACTACCGAACTTAAGCAAATGCTGAAAACAAACCTCAAGAGCGGACCGTTTATCTTGACCCAGGGTAAAACCAGCCAGCTTACTAACCAAGCACGATTGAGGAGGTGATGCGTCAAGCGCCTGGCTCAAGGCTTGCGAATCGGAGGCTCGTAAAGTACGAATGGCATTCGCCCGCAAGCCAGCAATCTCTAGGAAGGCCTGCGCAACGCCAACCTGAGATTCAAGCATCTCGGCATAACCCTCTCCCTCTCGCCCAGTTAGTAAGATCAAAACCTCACCCGCTCCGAAACAGAGCGCAGCGAGCCAGACCTCTATCCCGACACTCGCGACGTGGTGCTGTCCCATCGGAAGCACATGCGCAGGCATACCATTCAATTCACCAAGGCGGGCCGAACGCCCCAACGTGTCTATTAAAACCTGACCATCACCCCATTCAGCGGTGCTTCCAAAAAACAGTAGGCTTGCTGACTTTCCTCCAGCCTTTTCGTACGCTGCAAGAAGAAATCGAACCTCTTGGGCTACTCGGTCTGCCGTTGGATAGGCGTAACGCATTGCACCAGAGGGACAAACAGTCGAGCATGCACCACAACCAAGACATAAATTGGGGTTGACCTCTACCTCGCCTCGACCCTCACGAAAAACCGAACGAATTGCTGAGGTTGAACACACGTCTATACAGAGGCTGCACCCCTTTTGCCTATTTCGTCCGTGGGCACAAAGCCGCTTTTCGTAGTTGAAAAATTTTGGCTTCTCGAACTCCCCAACCTGAGTTGCAAGTTCGGCAACACCCTTGAACAGGTCCGACATCTCACCGTACGAAAAGCAATAGCCCTTTGGGGTGTCGAATTGACTGAAAAAAGGTTTGTCGGAAAGATCGAGTACAAGATCAAAAGTCTCCTTGCGGGGATTTTGAGGGCGATCAAAACGAATCGCACCAATCGCGTCACAAGCCTTGACACAGTCGCGTGACGAACTACAACGATCCATGTCAACCTGAAAATCTTGGCTAATAGCACCCTCCGGGCAGGCTGTTTGACAGGCCCCACATCGAGTACAGACCTCCAAGTCAATTGGGTTAGATTGCACCCAACAAACTTCAAAAGCCCCGAGATAGCCCTGCAAAGAGGTGACTATCCCGGTTATAGCTGGCCGTGCACGGCCAGCTGGAATCAATGCGTCCCGATCCGTGACAATCGTGGTCGCCTCGAGGCCCTCAAAACTGTCCAATATATCAAGCGCGAGGGTCACTCGAGAGGCTGGCCCTAAGACCAGCAGACGCCCGTGCGATCGATAGCTAACCGAGGGCACAGGATCCGGGTCACTCATACCCGCGACAGCTAATAAGGCTTTGACCTTTGGCAGGGCTTGATCAGCCTGCGACGACCAGCAAGCTGACTCACGAATATTTACAAAACGAAGTGCAGTAGCACGAACATCAGTCTTGCTCTCGGCAAGCGCCGTGAAAAGTGGCTTTTCTTGCGTGCACGCCACCAGCAGATCATCGGGCTGCTCAAGCGCTGTGAGATAGGCACCGACCTCATGGCGGCAAAGCGCCTGAAAAACAGGCTGCCCCATATTCTGCTCGTTGAGCGGCATTGTCTTGTTACAGGAGCAGACAAGACAACGGCTCATACGGACCCACTTTCTTTTCTTTTGGTGGGCTGATAGGGGCGGCCTGCAAGCGAGACAGGCTTTACATCTGCATCGTCGAGCGGCTGATATCCATCGTCCTTCAGTTTCACAGAGACTGGCCTTGAACGGCTTTGATGAGGTGGGGGCGGCGACACCGAGACGAAATAAGACTCTTTGATAGGGTCAGGTAAAACCAGCGGCTCGACAGGAGACATGGTTAGTGAATCTCCGCCAAGACCCGGCTGACTTTGATTATCTTCATGTGACAAAGGTACAGCCTGCTCGGAGTCAATGTCATCCCTATTTTCCCGGGGTGGGTCATGGTGAAATGTAGACTCACTACCAGAGTCTATTGAGCGGGAGGATATAGCGTCCATACTTCGCCTCTTGCGCGCCTCCTCTTCTTTCTTCCAAGGTGGGTCCTCAAACAAATAGAGCCCTTTAATGTGGTTGAGCTTTCTAAGTTCATCTTTACTTAAATTTGGCAGGTTGGAGTAGTCCTCAACATAGTCATCCATATCACTAATCACGTTGTAAAGAGGGTCAGCAAAAAGCTTTTGAAGCGCCTCCCGGCGGGCCTCCTCCGAGACATCGGGACGCATAAACCGCTTTATCTCCGACCCAACGGGAAGTTCCTTGGCCTCGGCTAAACCTGGCACTGAGTTCTGCCGATCACCTTCAGGCTCAACACTCTCTTGCGTGGAATTAGGATCCTTTTCCAGCGGCAATGTATCGTCCGCCAAATGATTGCCTTGGGAGGATAGTTCCGCTCGCGTTGCCCAAGCATTCTCGGAACTCGAGTCTGAACGCCTCATTCCCGGCTGAGGCACGAGGGGGGAACTATTAGAATCGGCAACCGTCCTGGATTGCTCTTTTAATCGCTGGTCAAGCTGCTTTTTTCGCGACCAGCGCGAGACAAAACCATCACTCATTAGCAACCCCCAGCCTTTTGCCTGGCGACTTAAACGATTGAGGACGCTGCCGCTTTCGCGGCTCCGGAACGAAATGATCCTGAGTAAAAGCTGCGAGCCACGAGGCAGTGTCGGGATCGACAGGAAGGTTCTCGACCAGCTCACTAGAATCAAGAATACGGCCCGCCTCGTTGTAGCTCAGTGTTACAAAATTAACGGCTGGCAGGGAGTCAGTCTCTTCCTCGTCCAACCTCCAATGAACAAACCAAGCTGGGTAACTCGAGGTAAGGTTCAGGTAATAGCCATCGGCCTCATCGGGGTACAAGGTGACTTTAAAGTAACAACCAACTCCTTGAGGGGGGTCCTCAGAGATTGGGGGTGATTCGTCGGGGCCAATGTGAGGGCACCACTCCACACTCTCCAATTCCCAACGAAATGGCTGCCACTCGCTTTCCTGCAACCTCTTTCCAATGACAACTTTAACCCAACGGGCGGGAACCTTTTTCACCCCGTTTTCGACCTGGTTTTCACGTGTCGTCATAACTTCTCGACAACGATAGTTGGAAATTTATTCGTCATGTCTTTCGCCATTCCAGCGATCTGCAAGGCCACTTTTCGTGCCACCTTCTTGTATATCTGGGCGATCTCACCGTCAGGATTCGCAATCATCGTGGGACAACCACTATCCCCGTCCTCTCGAATACTTATGTTTAAGGGCAGACATCCAACAAGTGGCACACCATAATTTTGCGCCATCATTTCTCCACCGCCCGAGCCGAATAAATTCGCTGAGTGGCCGCATTCAGGGCAGACATAAAGGCTCATATTCTCAACAATACCTAGGACGGGCACAGACACCTTCTCAAACATTTTGAGGCCCTTACGAGCATCCATAAGCGCAATTTCTTGAGGGGTGGTCACGATCACAGCGCCGGTAATAGGAACATTCTGGGCCAGAGTTAAATGAATATCCCCCGTGCCGGGCGGCATATCAATAAGAAGGTAATCAAGGTCTCGCCAATTCGTCTGCCGCAAAAGTTGGTCAAGCGCTTGGGTCACCATTGGGCCGCGCCAGATCATCGCTTCGTCTTTATCTATCAAGAAGCCGATGGAATTGGCCTGTAAGGCATGGCCCATCATGGGCTCAATGGTTGTGCCATCGATAGACTCTGGACGCCCCACGATTCCCAACATCGTGGGAATACTCGGCCCGTAGATATCCGCATCTAGGACGCCAACGGAAGCACCCTCTGCCGCTAAGGCAAGGGCAAGGTTGACTGCTGTGGTCGATTTTCCAACCCCACCTTTGCCAGACGCCACCGCAACAATATTGCGTACATTGGGAACGAGTCTTACCCCTCGCTGCACGGCATGGGCCACGACCGCCGTAGTCACTGAAACACTTGCATTCTCAACCTCTGGAATTGCTCGAATTGCAGCAATCGTCGATTTTCGAATTTTCTCGAACTGACTCTTCGCAGGATAGCCCAGCACGATCTCGACTGTGACATCTGCCCCCTGGATATTGATTTCTTTAATTACACCCGACGTGACCAGGTCTTGGTTTACGTCGTCAAGAATAACGCGCGCCAACGCAGTGCGAATGATGTCAAGACTAAGAGTCACGAGAAGAGTTCCTTACAGTAGGTACGGAATACGGCAAGCCGCTGCAGCTATGCTGATTACCAAGACATTACAACAACACGTTGGAGAGTGCAGTACCCGAGGACGAGGGCATTACCCGATATCCGAAAAGATTCTCCAGGCTTTGCGACCATTCTTGCTGTGTAATCAGATTTAACAATAAGGACAGACCCGATTCGCTAAGTCCGTCCGTTCGATAGGCAAGCCAGTACTCCTCCTCAAAAAGTGGGACAAACCCCAATCCTCGAGCGTGTGCAACAAAACTCAACCCAAGTCCAAGGTCAGCAGCCCCATTTCGAACAGCCTCAGCAACTGCGGCATGGGACGGCTCTTCGTAACGATATCCCTTACAATCCTTGCCAGTCTTGCCGTGATGCACTAACCAGGTATCTAAAAACATCCGGGTACCGGTGCCGCTAGGGCGATTTACGAAACGATATCGACCCGTCAACAAGTCATCGAGCCCTCTTATTTTGAGTGGGTTGCCCGCCTCAACAATAAATCCAACTGACCTGCTACAAAAGGCAACCGCGTGAAGGTGAGACTGCCCCACGATGCCTCGAAACTGCTCCAAGAGTGATGCCCGAATGCGTTCATCAACCTGGTTAGGCGCGGGAAAATGAAAACCCGCAAGACTGGCGCGACCTTCTACCAGTGCTGATAAAGCGTCGCCACTGCCAGAAAACCGTAGATCGAGGAACAGCCCCTGCCCCTGTGCGTAGGTCCGAAAATGAGAAAAAGCATCGTCATGACTGGCGGTTACTGGCAAGACATGCGCCCTATCATCGAAAGCCATCCCAAACGCGCTCTCCAGATCCGCACGCAACGCCGAGATCTGCGGGGCAAGCCTCGATTGTGCATGCCGCTCAGCCCACAGAAGTTTCTGACCAAACTCAGTAAGCCGTGCCCTCTGACCTTTTTCCCATACGATCAGCAACCGGTCAAACTCTTCTTCCCAACGCTTCAGTTCACCCCAGACATGCCTATACGATAAGCCAAGGGTTCTTGCTGCTGCAGATATAGATCCACGTCTTTCCACAGCATCGAGCATCTGGAACAGGGGATGAAGCACCCGGTCTTCACTTGACGAGGACCGCACAAGGTTGTAACTCAGTGCAACACGATGTGGGTTCTTATGCATGGTCATTCTTATCGTCAAAAAGCAAGGAAAGACTTAGCATAACGCTCAGATATGAATAGCCTGACCGAAAGCCTAAATCGCGCTTTTCACCTCATTGTTGCTTTTGACTCCAATCTTATCGGCATTGTTGGGCGAAGTCTTCATGTCAGCATACTGGCGACCGCCTGGGCATGTCTTATTGGGTTATTCCTAGGCGCCTTTCTCGGAGTTGGCCAATTCCGGCTTAAACAACTTATGATCCTTGCCCTCAACACCTATGTGGCCATTCCAGCCATCGTCGTAGGCCTGATTGTCTATCTTTTATTGTCACGGTCTGGGCCACTTGGCTCATTGGGCTGGTTATTTAGCTTACAAGCTATGATTCTCGCCCAGACCATTCTTGTTATTCCGCTTGCCATGTCCATGACTCGGCAACTGGTCTCGGACGCAGATCTCCAACTGGGAGAGGGCCTTAAATCCATGGGAGCAGGTGTTGTGTTAAGGGCTGTCTTATTGCTTGTCAACGAGAGACACGCATTAGTCACTGTAGCAGTCACATGCTTCGGACGAGCCATTTCAGAAGTCGGAACTGTCATGATTGTGGGCGGTAACATCGATGGGTTTACACGGGTTATGACGACGGCAATCGCACTCGAGACCAGCAAAGGGGATCTACCTTTAGCCATAGGACTTGGAATCGTCTTATTGAGTGTTGTACTCGCGCTCAATGGGCTCCTGGGGCTGATACGGAGCCTTCAACCCAAAGACTCTCTGTCATGACGAATTTTTAATGATGCCTGCTACAGTCCAAATTAATAATCTTCAATTCGGGTTCCCAGGAAATGAAGCCTTCCTAAAGGTGGAACGACTTGCTATTGAAGCGGGGGTTCCCACTGCCTTGGTTGGTGGTAATGGCTCTGGAAAAACGACCCTTCTCCGACTCATTCACGGACTGGCCGCGCCACAAACCGGGTCGATTCGCTTGCCCTCTCCGAGCCGAACCGCCATGATTTTTCAGCAGACACGCCTGCTTAGGCTTAGCGCCCAGCGCAACCTGTGGCTTGCAGGCATGCTCTCCGGAAACTCTTGGACGCTTTCTCGTACGACGGCACATGACTGGCTAAGCAGAATAGGGCTTGATGCTAACGCTAATCAACGCGCAACCACGCTTTCCGGAGGGCAACAACAGAGGCTTGCTATTGCTCGAGCAATGATTAAGCAGCCCAATGTTTTGCTTGCAGACGAGATCACAGCAAGCTTAGATGGGGAACAAACATCACTTGCCGAGTCTTTGCTGACTGAGTTTTGCCAGCCCTCCGGCCACGAAGAAAGCCCCAAAATCTTGATCTTTACAAGCCATGACCCGTCCCAAGTGGGACGTCTCGCAAAGCGCGTAATTAGACTAAATAAGGGACGTATCGAGAGCGACGAGACCTTGGGTTAATGGGCCTCTGTAAATTTCCCCTTCCCAAATGGAGCCTCGTTTCCTGCTAACCAAGTAGAGGCTCTTTCGGCAGCCTCGAACCAGACTCTCGCTAGGCAGCAAAGACCTATGCACTGGACCTCATATCGTCAAAAAAGGAATCTTCAAATAGTCTACTAAGTCTTCATAACATCTCTAGGAGAACGTAGGCAATGGGTCAATTTTTTAAATCATGCAATCGCCGGCTTCTCGGTCTTCTGGTATGGACCTCGCTTGGTCTCTCGCCAAATGCATTTGCAGCCGAAGTCATCACCATGGCCTCAACGACGTCAACGCAAAACAGTGGCCTCCTAAAATACATCTTACCGGAATTCAAAAAAGACACTGGTATTGACATTAAGGTCGTCGCGGTTGGGACAGGACAGGCCATCGACATGGCAAAGCGAGGTGATGCCGATGTACTCTTCGTTCACAATAAAAAGCAGGAAGAGCAATTCATTACTGACGGCTACGGCCTGCCGCGCAAAGATGTTATGTACAACGACTTTGTCCTGATTGGCCCCAGAACAGATCCTGCCCAGAGTAAGGGTCAGAATATCAACAAGGGACTCACCGCGGTAGCAAATAGTAATGCACCATTTATCTCGCGCGGAGACAAGAGTGGAACTCATGCCGCTGAGTTACGTTACTGGACTGCCGCTGGGGTGACTGACAAAGGCAAAGGTTATGCAGAATGCGGTTGTGGGATGGGTGCCGCTTTAAACACCGCTGCGGGTAAAAATGCCTACGTCCTTTCTGATCGTGCGACCTGGGTGACATTCCAGAATAAAAGTAACCTGGGGATTTTAGTCGAGGGGGACAAAGCGCTTTTTAATCAATACGGTGTCATCGTAGTTAACCCAGCCAAGCATCCCCACATCAAAAAAGAAGCAGCACAGAAATTTTCAGACTGGGTAACCTCAAAGCGAGGTCAAACGGTAATTGCCGGATACAAAGTAAATGGGGAGCAACTTTTCTTCCCAAATGCACAGTAAATTCGAAGATTTATCGACGCTCGAGGTCTTTAAGATCCTCAAGCGTATTCACATTAAAAAAATCTGAGTCTTGAGGGAACTCAACCTCTACGGCACCAAGGCTATCTGTCCACCGATCGATCTTCCTGCCACCACCTGTCAAAAAATTCAAAAGGCTGTCATGAACATCAGCTCGCATGAGAAGAAAGACTGGGTGGACCTGCCTTCGACCATCGGGCCCTTGCGTCACCGGCATCGCAACAGAAGCATTTGCATCCTTAAGGGCGTTAAGTAACTTTGAGACGAGATCTGTAGGGAAGTTTGGCACATCGCAAGGAACCGCTTGCAAGTAGGTTGTCTCAACATAAGAAAGCCCAGCGAGCATGCCCGCTAGAGGTCCCTGAAAGCCCTCTAGGGCATCCATAAGGACAGTGACGCCAAAACTGTCATAAGTACCAATATTACGGTTGGCATTGATAACAACCTCTTCAACCTGAGGCATTAGGCGCATCATGGCTCGGGCAGCCATAGGCTCACCATTAAACCTTTCGAGGCCCTTGTCAACACCTCCCATTCGGCTACCTCGGCCGCCTGAGAGAATTAGTCCTGTAACCTGATTCGCCATGCCTTTTTGAAGTTTCCTCGTATTACGCTGGACAGGTTTGCATCTGCCGACTGTATTTTGTCAATTCTTTACAGACTGCGGTGTCGGGAGAAAAGTCTGCCGATCGGGGCCCATTATCCAAGGTTAACTTAAAGGAATACTTCTCAAAAAAAGCCTTAAACATCTCGCCCCCAAGGGTGCCAATGGCCCGAAGACTGTCGTCTTTTGACTGATGACGAAGAACGATGCATGCAAGAGGCTGCGGTGCTGGACCCCCCAACACGCGACCTCCAGATAAAGGGTCATAACGCGAATCGTCCCCGCAACAATGAATCACTGCAGAGGGCTCATTACCCTGTCCTTTTCGAAGCCCAATAAAACTGATGTTCGGTGTCGGATACATCATCTTATGGGCGCATATTGCTGAGAAGGCCACGACCGTATTGCCAATGCCAACCCCAGCAGTCGATTTATAAACCCTACCGTCCTCTGTTTTTAAAGAAAGAGGCGTTGGATTCTTCTTGAGTCGAATAAGAAATGCTGGAGTGCCCCTGAAAGGATAGTTAAACACATAGGGAGTCTCCAGCTTTAAATCCTGTGAACGAATGGATTCACCAAACTCATTAACTAGGCGACTAGGCTGGTAACGATGGATGTCCTCGCTAGCAAGAACGTCTACTGGTAACCCGCTTGAAATAACAGTTGCGGCGAGACAGCCAACTCCGTGAAGAAACTCTCGTCGCGCGTCATGAGACTCCCAGAGGGAAGGCATTGCAGTAACAGACTCTTGATTCATGGCTTCTTCATCCCCCCACGGATATCAAACCCAGTTTCGCGAAGCATAGACTGTATTGAATCTTTTTTGAGGAGTTCGCAGAATTTTTTCACTGCTGGCCTGTTGGCGCGAACCTTGGGAATCACAAAGTCGTATTGCTCTGCCTGCAAGGGAATAAACCCAAGCTTGTATTGACGCACGACGGTCTCAATCGCAAGACCCCAGTCGGCTCTTCGTTGCGCCACACAGGCCGCGACTGCATTGTGCGACTTCGTCTGCACTCCATATCCCGTTGGGCGCGAATCACCAAGCAATCGGTCAATGAGTACCCTCGTGCCACTTCCCAAGTTCCGGTTTACCATCGCGCAGTCGGGGTCATTTAGCGCCTGCTCAATCGCTTCCTGCGTGGTTTTCCCTTCGAACCGGCTATCACCCTGACGAAAGACGATTCCCTGCATTCGACCATAGCCAGGAACCCAGATTAAGTCATCTGTAACCAGATGCTGATTGTAGGCGCCCGTTTCTGGGTCCATCAGATGAATACCTGCAATGTCACATTCGGCTCGCTTTGCCGCCGCCAATCCCCCTACACTGCCTACAAAAAGCGCCTTGGCTCGTAACCCTTGTAAAAGCAACTCTCCAATCAGACGATCAAGCCCAACACAGTGGCTTCCGATAATGACAAGGTCCGGCGGCTCTAGATCTTGACTTAAGAGCTGAACGCCCACCTCTGTTCCCGCATCGACTATTTCTTCTTGCTGGGCAATCGTGACAAAACCGTCTGCGCCGCTGAAGGTAGTTACCGATCCCGAGCCTTTCCCCATGGGATAAGCCGTCCACCCCTCTTCGGAGGCAACAAGCCCCACCAAAAGATACTCCGTTCGGCCTCGCTCCGAGTTAATTCGTACGGGAAGTCGCGCCGAGACGACTTGCGATATCTTTTCGGAATGCCCGGCAAAAGCTCGTATGACGGGGGCAACAAACTCATGAAAGGTAAAGATGGCCGAGGTAGGAAACCCCGGAAGAATGACAACGGGCTTCTTATCGGTCACGGCAAGACAAATCGGCTTTCCAGGCTTTAGCGCAACGCCATGCGCGACAATTCCAGGATTGGTTAATTGACTCACGACACGGTAAGAAACGTCACCCGCACCCTTGGAGGTTCCCCCTGAAAGCAAAACCATATCGCACGCCAGAGCCTCTTGGAGCTTCCTCGATAAGGCCTGGTCATCATCAGGGACCACGCCCAGATAGATAGGCTCCCCACCAAGCTCTTCGACAGCAGCCCCAATAATTGAGGCATTTGAATCGTACACCGCTCCCAGTCGCATGGGCTCACCTGGGGCGACAATTTCATTTCCTGTCGAAAAAACAGCAACCTTTGGTTTACGGTAAACCCAAACCTGCGACCGTCCAATTGCAGCAAGGACTCCAATTTCACGAGACGTTAACTTTTGTCCAGCTCTTAAAACGGTCTCCCCAAGTGCCACGTCGGTGCCGGCATAACTGATATTTTCTCCAGCAACGACCGCCCGAGTGATCACCAATTGAGCCCCGTCACCCTCAAAAAGCAGGTCAGTATTCTCGACCATAATGATCGCATCCGCGCCTCGGGGGACAATGCTCCCGGTCGCGATTGATGTTGCTAGCCCTGGTCGTACCATGCACTCTGGGACGCGGCCGGGTGAAAGCACTTCGTTGTTTAGCCCGACTCGTCTAGGGTCCTCCTCCATAGCACCATGGGTATCGGACGCCACTAGAGCAAACCCATCAACATTGGATCGATCAAAGGCTGGGACATCCACATCGGACACAACGTTTTCCGCCAAGATGCGATTCAATACATTCTCGATAGGCACTTGCTCGCGGCCAAGAGGGGCGAGTTCCAAATGCTGATTAAAACGGGAACTCGCGTCGTCTCGAGTAATTACATTTAAGAACTGCGTCTGCTGAGAATCCTTAAGCGCATTCCGCAGATTAATTGAACTCTTTTCAGCCATATTTCACGCTTCATCAAAGTGAGGCACTCGATCATAGAGGTAAACACAGACCTCCTCTCCCTGGCCGAACCCTTCGCTCGCTGAAGGCACAACAACAAAACCATCCGCTCTAACTGTCGAAGAAAGAATCGAGGCGCCGCTTAAAGCTAAAGGCTCTACACTGGCAAGTCCATCAAGTCGAACACGGCAGTAATCAACACGGCCCACATCAGAGACCAACTTACGTGAGAGCCGAAGATGCCGAGAAAAATAAGGCCAGTCTGGGGGTAACCCTCCCAGCCTACGTATAGCCCTCCCAGCGAAAAAGTCATAAGCACAAAGGCAGGAAACAGGATTGCCTGGCAGAAGAAACACCGGAACGCCACGAATAAGACCTGCACCAGCGGGGCTCGATGGCCGCATGGCGACACCGTGAATAACGAGTTGACCGAGATCAGCCAGAAGTCTTGGGGCATGGTCTTCAGATCCAACGCTTGACCCACCGGAAATCAAAATTACGTCTGCCCCCGAGGCAGCCATAGCCTGTGCGATTGCATTGGGATCGTCAACACAGTGCTGCAAGCTCTCAATCTCCCCTCCATCGCGCACAACAAGGGCTTGAAGCAAAGAGGAATTCGCATCGTAAATCTCGTAAAGCTTTTTGGGTTTACCTGGAGGAACCAATTCGTTTCCAGTAATCAGTATTCGAACCCGAGGACGCCGCACGCCCTGGACTGCGGGAATTCCCAAAGATGCAATGAGACCCAAATCTTGAGGCCTGAGAATTCTCCCGGCATAAAGCGGGCAGGACCCCTGTTTAATATCTTCTCCCTTACGGCCAATATGTTTGCCTGAAGAAACAGCTTGGGTAACTTCCACGCGACTCTCAGAAGCCTTAGCATACTCCGCGGGTACCACAGCATTCACTCCTGCTGGCACCGGGGCGCCAGTCATTATCCTGACCGCTGCACCGGTTGGAACTGAGCCCTCGTAGGGGCAACCGGGCCATGCGTGACCGACGATGTGAAACGCGATGGGGTTATAGTCACCCGCACCCTCGGTAGCCTCCGCTTGGACCGCATACCCATCCATTGCGGAACGATCAAATTCCGGAACATCCAGTTGTGCAACGATGTCAGTGGCGAGCACTCTTCCGCAGGCTGCACTTAAGGATACAACCTCATCTTCAAGAGCACTGGTGTGCGCATCTACCCAATGCAAGAAATCATCAACCTCCGTCCGCCTGGAAAAGCCCCGCATTCGAACATCTTGCTCAGAACCAGTTTTTGTCATGGTCGATGCCTCTCATAAGGGCTGCAACCCCTATTTTTTCTTGTTTGAAAGCTATACTTTATTGTAGTTTGGCGCTATGCCAAACGCCAACGTTCGAGGATACATAGACTTTTCACAAGCATTCGCTTTTTTAGCAAGGAATGCCTAAGCAATGCAGCCCATGAATAGACGATCGCTGCTTAAGATTGGGGGCTCTGCCGCCTTGTCGACTCTGCTCCCCGTTCATAAAACGCAAGCAGACCAAACAATGGAGAAATTCAGCTCCTCGAGCTCAAGAGCCTACGCACTCAAAGCACAGCCCACGAAGATCCAGATTGGTCCCGAATCCGCCCCACCAACAGCCCTCTGGGCCTTCAATAGCCAATTACCCGGCCCGGCGCTTCGGATTAAAAAAGGCAATGCATTGCACGTGATTTTCGAGAATCACCTACCGGAGCCAAGTTCGATTCACTGGCACGGTGTGCGTGTACCCAATGCTATGGATGGTGTGCCCGGACTAACGCAAAAGGCAGTGTCTCCTGGAGAGCAATTCCATTACAAATTCCGATGTCCGGATGCAGGAACCTTCTGGTATCACCCCCATTACAACAGTAGCGAGCAGCTTGGAAGGGGCCTGATTGGTGCCTTGGTGGTAGAGGACGATCAGCCCGTCGAGGTTGATCAGGACCTTACATGGATACTTTCAGACTTACGTATAAACAGAGAAGGGCAGATCACGAACAACTTCGGAAATCTGCGTGATGCGGCGCATGCCGGACGTATTGGCAATGTGGTTCTAATTAATGGAAGCATAAAAAGTGAGTTCACCTTTCCAACCGAGCAACGTATTCGACTTCGCCTTATAGCTGCCAGCAATGCACGAGTTTTTGGACTACGATTTCTTGGTGGAAAACCTTGGCTGATTGCACTTGATGGGCACCCCACACCTGTCACAACAATTCAAGAAGACCTCGTTCTTGCTCCCGGACAGAGGGCTGACTTGATCATCGATATTCCTGCAACTGACGCTCTGCGTGTTGAGGATCACTTTTACGCGAGAAGTGCTTACGAACTCGCGAGATTGAAGGCCGAACAACCTGTAGTTATCGCGCGAGAAGTCCCCGCCACTCTACGCCGTAATCCAATCAACCCCCCAGTGCTAACAAGTTCAACCCGTACGGTCAATATGTTAATTGAAGGGGGTGCGCACAGTCCCGTGGCAAGTGCCAATGCAGTTTGGCGGTTGAGCGGTCAAAGCATGACTGTGCATGCAGACCAACAAGGAGCGCGCCATCAAGCACCGAGCTTTCGTATTCGTCCTGGGGAGACTATTCGAATCAATCTTCATAATCAAACCTCCTGGCTTCATCCTATGCATTTTCATGGTGCCATCTTTCAAGTTATCAACAGTCAGACGGACAGCGTGATGGGGGCCTTGCGAGACACCCTACTCCTTGGCCCTGGGGAGAAGACATCCATCGCGCTTTGCGCCGATGAACTTGGGATATGGATGATCCATTGCCATATTTTGGAGCACCAAAGCACGGGCCTAATGGGAGTTTTCGAAGTATCCTAAAACGCTTAATCGGTCATAACGAAATCTTTTTAATCACAAAGCACCGGTCGTTCTCAGGCAGAGGCGCGGTTTTTATGCCCCCATAGGCTCACATAAAGTTCGCATCGACCTAATAAGGTTGGACGATCGGCCCAGTCCACCACATTGCCTTTGTTAAGAGCCGTAATACGATCCATGGCTTTCACGATTAATAGCCATGCGCAATAACAAGCAGGGAGCGGTTTGCACAGAGTTCGGCAATAGCCTGCTGAATCTCGAATCGATTTTCGGAATCCACCGCACTTGTGGCCTGATCAAACAAGAAAATCGGTGCGTCTTTCTCCGGCCTATCCTATTATTGCTGAGATTCAACAAACCATTTCCCGGTTAACACATTACCTTGAGGGGTGAGATCAGGTTAAAGCTTGATAAATCTTAGGCTATTTTTCAACCTCTTTAGAGGAGATGTGAGAATGACAAATACTCCCCGAAGATGAGCCTCACTAATGAGGCCCTCTTCGTTTTTTGTCGTTTTACCCGACATTCGCCGGCCTTACCCTCACTTAGAAAAACCCTCTCTCAGGCTCTGGCTGGCGGTGTCGATCGCAGCATCCAACTCTCCTGCTTCCACAGCCGCTTTGAGCGCCTCTAGGGTTTTGATCAGTTCCTGTGGTCCTGCGACTTCCACAGCGCTCTTGCCTTTGGCCAGCTCCATGACCCGGCTGCCGTATTTGACACTCAAGCAGACCTTGCCGTTTTCTGCCACAAACCACCAGGGCCTTATGCGCTTGGGCACAGTGACTTCCCTGCGCAATCCCGTCTCAGGATCCTTGATCACGCGCTGG
>Ga0222714_10001923_pt1 | contig 22870 bp, 31 predicted proteins | sample C33_3DmetaG_FD_165048 | JGI IMG/M metagenome (GOLD analysis project Ga0222714, IMG submission 165048) | Estuarine water microbial communities from San Francisco Bay, California, United States - C33_3D | ecosystem: Environmental > Aquatic > Marine > Unclassified | place: USA: California...
TCCAGAATCTCTACCAACTACTGTTAAGGTTGTCTGTAATCTGACTCTTGAACCAAATAATGTATTAACAGTTGTTGCAGTCAAGTTGACTGATGTTCCAATTACAGTCTTAGAAACATTAGTTCCGATAGTAGTTGTAGTATTAAGTCTTTCAGCTTCTTCTGTATTGATACCAACACCAGTTAAGTTGTTTAGTACTCTAATATCAGCAATTGTTGCTGTATATCCACCTGCTTCAAATGTAGAAGTAGCACCACCAAAATTAAGTGTTTGAGGGGTTATAGCTAGTGCTTCTCCTTGCTTAAGTGTAATAGAAGTATATCCAAGACCAAGTACTGGTAATTTCGATGTACCTCTTGGTAAGGTAGCAAGCTTATACTTCATAATAGTTGTCTCGTCAGGAAATGCTTCTAATAACGGCATGTTTTCAATAGCTTCTCCATAGAGTGCAGAACCAGAGGGATGTTGTGGATTGTATAAGGTGTAGTCAATCTCATCGTCAGATAAAGCGAATTGAGTGATTTTGAAAGAGCCGTCCCCTCTAGCTAACAGCTCTCTTCCTTTTTTTGTTAGGATCGCATCCACTGTGACGATCGAATTGTCTAAATATCCCATTTTGTGTTATTGTGTTTTATATAAATATATGTTGTTAATGTTTTATGATTGTTCTGTTATAATTCTACCTAATTCATTTGTAGTAAATACGCTTCCTTTATCAGTTGCATGTACTTTTCTCTCAACAATTTTTACAAAACTATTACCCTGTTCTTCATATAAAAAGTTTCCTGGAAACGTAGGTATTGAGTTTGTTCCGGAAGCAGGTATAGGATAAGAGCTTGCTGTAACAAAGTATACTGGTCCGCTTGATCCACTTCTTATTATAGAAGTAGGCTTTCTGTCTACGTTAAAATAAATAGTTTTTACTTCTGAATCGGTAGTGTTAGCTAAGATAGTGGTAATATTAGCATCTTTAGGATGAATACTTCCTTTAAATGTTTTATACGCTGCAGCAGTATCATCGCCTGATATTTTGCTAGTATTTTTAGATCCGTAGTATCTTGCATTAGTCCACCCTGATATTTGGTAGTTACTATCTTGAGTAGAAGCAGGTGTAGCGGTTCTAGTAATAATGGCAGCTAAGTTAGTAGGATTAGCTTGATCTGTCTTTTTATCAACCTGAACTGCTACAGAATTAGTAGTGGATAATATTGCATTACTAATAAGAGCATTAAAGTCGCTATTATTAAACTTAGCTGCTAAATATGGTTCAAATATAAACTCCACACCTTCAACAAAAGGTGTTCCTGAGTTATCTACTCCGTCTAAGAAAGTAAATACATCTACAGGGTTAGTTCTAATATGATAATACCCAGAACGTTTAGTTACCTGACTTACAGTTACGGTTGCTTCTGAACCTCCAAACATAAATCTTAGTTTAGTAACTGCGGCAAGGGTTTGTTCTAGTTCAACTGCGTTTGCACTTTGAAAAGGTACTGTTAATCCTAATATTCTATAAGGAGGAAAGAAAGCTTCTTCTTTATAGTAAGTTCTTATACCCCCTATATAATCTTCTCTATCGTATGCAAAAGAACCAGATGCTCCATACTTACCAGCAGGAAGTAAATACGAACCTGTGCCAATACTACTGCTGTAGAGCAAGTTAGCGTTTCCGTTTCCGTAGGAAGATGGGTTAGTATTTTTAAATTCTAGTTCTGTCATTGTTAATTATATAAAGCATAAAACTGTGTTACTCCTCCGTATGAACCTGACGTTATAGTTAATGTAAGGTTTGTAGATAGCTGAGTATTATTTGAATCATACCAGCCTACGAATGTATAAGCATTACCGCCATAATCATCTATCGCCTGTAGAGTAAAATATGGATACTCACTCCAGTTTTGATTAATTGTTAGAGTACCGCTAGGACTGGTTGTTGTCGGATAGGTTTGCTTAATTGAATCAGCGTTTCCATAGGCTCCTTCTATTGTTGTACCGTCTGATGTTCCGTCTGAATACCTTGTACTAGCATAATATACAACTCTATCTGCAGGTTCTGTACTAAAATGAGCATAGTAATGATCTATAGATATATTAGTATTACTATAAATAGTTAGAGTAGAATTACTAGATAATGTAGCAGCTGAGCTTGGGTCTGGTCCGTCTAACCAGCCTTCAAAGTAGTATGGATATACTGGTGTTGCTACTGCGTTAATAAATTGATAGGTGTCAAAATCAATTGAACCTGAGATAGTACTTGAAGATGCTGCTATTGTTGTTGGGTATGTAGATGAAACATATCCAGGACCAACAGGTGTAAATTGGTAGAATTCTCCTACTTTAGTTACTTCAAGTATAATATCACAAGCAAGCGGAATAGGTAATGAGAAGTTAAACGCTCTAAGAGAGAATTGAGCAATTGGTTGCTTTTGTTTCTTAAATACGTTCTTCTTATTTAATTCTCCATCAGTAGCAATTACTAATGATCCGCTAAACTCACCCGTGTATCTTGGACTTTCATCTGTTACTGCTCTAGTAATACCTCCTAGAGGTGTCATCCAAGTCGAAGTATAGTTAGTTGTAAACGGAACTTTAGGAGTCATATCAAATGCTCCACCAGAAGAACCTGTTATTGGGTCTATGCTTATACTGCCGGTATAGATAGAGTTTTCGTAACTAACTTGTACTTGTTTAATTTTACTTCTATGAAGCAAATGAGATTTAACTACTACACCTGTGTTAATATTAGATCTAGCAGGAATGAAATCTTTAATAGTTCTGAAGATAGAATTATCAAAGAACTTAACTAAGCGTATAAAGTCTCCTATTCCTCTAACAGAACCAAACGGAGCATCATTCCAATTCCAGTTAGCGTTTTCCCATTCTAAGGTAACGTTATTCCAGAAATTTAATACGCTTCCGTTCTCTTCTCCTTCAACAATCTCTTCTGCTAATCTTTCTAAATCAATGTACTTAGGTTCATAGTTATCTCTTGGATCACCAATGTACTGATCATAATCAAAGCTACCACTAAGTCTTAACTTAATGATGTCGTTCATTGTATCTGATATATCAAAGCCCACCTCTACGGTATGGATATCATCAGAGTACTTATATACTCTATCTACAATTGAGCTGTAGGGAGATAAGGTGCTTCCACTAACTAGGCTTCCTGTGTTGTCTAGTCTAATTTTATCGTAAGAACTAGTTACGTGTTGAAAGCTAGCAAAATGTCTATTACTATCAATTGCAGTACCACCAAATTGTTTGATGGTTAAAATGTTATCTGGTATACCAAAACAGTTTATTAGTGCTCTTAAACCTCTATTAGTACCTTTAGATTTTGTTAACAAAGGTATGTTATGGTAGATTCGTTTGTATATCTCTTTTTGGTAATTGTCTAGAGGCATTGGCTGTAAATACTCTAAACCACTACCAGAGGTAATTTGCTGATAGGTAGATACTACTTCATTAATACTACCAGAATCATAAGACTGTCCAGTATACGCAGAGAATAAATTCTCTAAGTTTCTATTACTGTTGTATAGTTTAACACCAAAGGATTCAACAGCAGTTCTAACTATATCTTTAGATATACCAAAGTTTAATCGGTTATCAGCATCATACTTATTCGATACTGATTTGAAGTAGATCCATAAGTTATCAAAATGTTGTCCGAGCATATGGACAAACATTAATAGAGGTTCGTTGTTAGAATCTTCTCTTAAGTAAGTTGGTATAGCGTTAGTTAATACATCATAGTTGCTAACGTCAAAGTTAGAAGCAGATGTAATTTGGCTATCAAACCAGTTAGCAGAATCTGTTGTAGAGCTTCTCTGGTTTAAATACGGTACTCTATTGTTAGATTTAGGCCAAGAATAAGAACCAGACTCGTAGTAAAGATATCTATCGTAATGATCAAAATTATCTACAATGCCTTTGATTAGGCCGTCATAGTATTCTTTACTTCCGGAAATACCTATTTTTGTATAGCCGGTATTTATTATAGAGTCTTTGCTATCTTCGTAGCTGTGTATTAAATCTAATTTATACTTAAAGTTACGTAGCCTTTCCTCAGCACTTGAAAAGTGAATAAAGTCTGAGTAGTCTGTATGGTCAATGCTTATTTGAGCTCCTTTTTCGTTAAACAACGAATAGAGTTGGTAATAAGAACCTGTTACAGGGTAGCTAAATAGCTCGTCGTAGTTAAAAAACTCAGTAGGGTTATCGTCTTCTTTTTGTAGCTCTATTTCAAAGTTAGGACCTTTTAAATAAGGAACTTTAATCTCATCTGCTACTTCTGTTAACTCAACTTGAAATTCAGCAGAATCGGCTACTACCTCTAATACTGAGCATATACTTTTTACAGATATTGTTGCAGGAAGAGGTTCGTATAGTTTTACTACTACTGACTGTCCTCCTTCGTAGGGTAGAGAGTCAAGATTGATAGCGGATACAAGAACATTCTTACCAAAATTTAATTTAAAATCTTGAAAGTAAGGTTGGTTAGCTAATTTAGCTTTTGCTGATTTTACTAGACTAGGTATATTAACATCAGGGATTTCTAATGTTAGTAATTGTAATTCCGTTCTATCAGCTGATATATTTTCTATAAAGTACCTGGTTGGTACGTTTTTGTTATTTAATAAGTCGGTAAAGAAGTTATATTTTAAAATAACATCTCCGTTATTAAATCCATTTCTAATTGAATCTTGATAAGGATCAACTTGTATATTAGCTGCTCCTTTCTGTCCTGCTCCGGCAGCGAGTAGTGATTGTGTTGAACCTTTATAGTTAAGTTGAGATTTAACTAATTCTCCTTCTAAAGAGTATACATGTAGGTCAATAAAATCCTTAGTTACATCAAAGGTATTATTTACAGAGTAAGGTCCAACAAGGATTGCATCCTTTTCTCCTAAGGAGGAAGCACTTATATTTAATTGGGTTACTATGTACTTTTTATTGTCCACTAGCTGCTTGTAAGTTTGCGTTTTCTACTCTAAGGTCTATTAATTCATTTTGAGCTTCTAAGAGCTGCTGTCTAAGCTCAGCTATTTCATCTAATAGTGGTTGAATGTCTATTAATGCATCTTGTATATTCAATAACTCACTGCTTCTATCTACTAGGTATTGATGTGATTTTTCATCACCTGATATAGCTATTTCTAGGTATAAGTCTTCGTAATTTTTAAAAAATTCATCTATAGATACACCAATAGGAGTAGCGTCAGGCTGTTTAAAAGTATTAAAAGTACTATTAACTACCTTACCGAATGCATCTTTTTGGTATACGGTTTTTTGAATTTTTATGTTACTACCCATTTCTTACTACCTTAAATACGTTGTTATTATCTATTACGACATTACTATCTGCAAGTGTGGTTTTAAGTAGTAGTCTATAATATCTTTCTGGCTGTAAAGCGTCCATATAGACATCAAAATAGCTACTTGTATTATCTGCACTTACTTTAGTGTAAGTAGTGTCGAAATCTATTATCATTTCTTCACTATATTCGTCTTTAATAGCCCAATACGTATTTTGAGGTAGTTTATACTCAGTAAGGTAAATAGAACCAGTTGAAAAAGTTCTGGTAGGGTATTTAGGTCTTGCTGATAATCTAAACCTTACTTTATCAGAATCTGCATACTTACCTTTATGATTCTTAATAGTTATCGTAGCTACATCTGTGCTCAGTTCAGATAATGTGCTACTGTAAGAAGAATCATCCCACTTAAATTCTAAGTATGGTGGGAATATTGTATTTGTATCAACCCCGAAGTATTGTAAATTTATTGACGATGTAGTTTCATTTTCTTGACTATCTTGTAACTTAATAATTAATCCATGGTTATTTATCGAACCAGAATAAACAGCATCAACAAATGATGTTACATTTATGTTTAGTTCGTGATCAGAGTTGATTAAATGTCTTTGTTCGCTAGAATAAGAACCGGAAATGTAATCTCCTCCTAGTGTTGTCCACTGACCTTGACTACCTGCTAGTCTATGTCTCCAAGATACTCCCGTTGTATTAATTGGAATGTCTGCTACTTTACCTGTTCCTTGATCCCAGGAAGAAGAAACTGGATGGCATTGTATTAGATACTCTACTGGCAATTCTGTGGCATTTCCTAGAGTGTAGTGTAATGATGCGGAATAGGGGCCGGATACTTTAGTGTTGATAGCACTAGTAATGTCTCGATCATTAAACTTAGTGAGTATCCGGCTTGAGCGTCCTATTCCATCGTCATCAGGGTATGAACGAATCTCAACAATCTCATCTAAACCTGCATTACCGTATTGGCCGGCTGCTGTTGGTTCAGACCAGATAGTAGTATCTTTCTCAGGATATATTCTATATACTGCCATATTATAGTGTTGTTACTCTCCCTTCTATATCTTGATTTGGATATTTAACTTCAAAACAACAAGGATCGAAAGAAGGGTATAGTACGTTATTTTTAGTTGCTCCAGAGACATCGTATCCGTATTCTGAGTATCTGCCTCCGGCTTTATTTATTAGTTTTACTGACTTAACTGTCTGTACACCCTTAACTCTATCTAGTAAAGTATATAAATTAGATATATTAATAGGTTGATTTATTGTAAGTTTATCTCTACTAAATGCTTTCTTCATAGCATCGGTACAGGCTAGTAGTACGTCTCTAGACTGGTAATTAGGAAGTGTTACTATTTCAAATTTAACTCCAATATTAATTACAAATGCATCTTTAATATCAACTGCATCTGTTAAAAGCATAAACTGAGATAAGTATGTTTTTAAGTTTTGTTTAAGTGATCTAGTAGCAGGAACTAAATGTCCTTCGTTGTTATATGCTAAGACATATAAAGATAGTGCTAATCTATTATCACTTAAAACCGATTCTGTACTTCTTGTAGATGAATCTTGAGTAACATAAGCTTTAGCAACACTACCAAATTTTGGCGGTAAGGCTAGTGTTCTAACTGTGTAATCCTGCAGGGTTACTGTACGTTGCTGCTCTGCGAATGATCTTAATGAGTTTTCTCTTAACTCCTGTACTGTATCTCCGTCTCTACCTCCTTGTGCCGGTTGAGGGTTATTAAATGCTAAAGTAGCTAGTTTAGATGTATCTACTCCAGATGTAGTTACAGCATCTATAGTTGTAATGGTATTTGCAGGTGAATTCGCTTGTACTCCTCCTCCTGTCATATATCTAATAGTTAAAGTAGTATTAGAAGGAGCTAGTCCATAAGATTTGCTAAATAAGAAGTTAGATGGATCGTATGCCCAATCTAGTCTTTTTACCCCTTGCTGTGTACCGTATCCAATATTAGTAGGATCTGGGAAGAATTCGTTGTCATCTTCGGTACTGATACCAGCACCAAACTGTACCTGTAGTACTCCTTTAGAGGTAAATCTAGTTACAAATCTTCTAGTTACCTTTTTAAGTTTAAGTAAATTAGGTGATTGTGATTTATCTGTTGCAGTATTAACCTCATCTACAAAAATAGTATCTTGACCTAAGAAAGGTACTTCGTACCATACATTTCCGTCGCTATCAGTTATATCTACAATACCGATTATATCACTGTCATTAATGTTTATAGTGGCAAATTTTTGAGAAGTAGTAAAGGTTTCAGTTATAGTTTTAATTTTACCAGAAACTGCTTTAACTTTCTTCTTTAATTGAAACTCTGATGGTTCATTATTTGTTAAAGTAGCAACTGTTATTTCTGTAGGATCATAAGAACTAGAGAAAGAGAAGTCTACTTTTTCATCTAATAGAAAAACTTGCTGTCCTTTAGCAGTAGATTTTACTGTACTGTTTTCTGATACTACTAACGCTTGGTCAAAATTAGGTTTATATTCTGATCCAATTGCATCTACCTTTTGGGTTACATCTAGAAGAACTTCTGAGACTGTAGTAACTTTCGGTTTATACCCCATCATATATGCTAGTGCATATAAGTTGCCTGGGTTTTTAGCATGTTGTAGGAAGGTTTCTTGTAGCTGATTATCTTGGTAGAAAGACAGTACATCTCCGACGTATGCTGCCATTTCAATAAACATCATACCAGGAGAAGAGGGACCGAAATCATTATAAGCATCAGGGAAGTACGCTTTAGCGTATTCTACTAATTGTGCTTTGAAATCATCAAAGTTCCTGTTAATGTATTTTATGTCTCTTATTTCTGCCATTATGACTGTATGTTAATAAGAAGTTCGTCTTCTATATTAGTATCTCTTATACTATATGATAAATAAAAGGAAATTGTATTATTATCTTCTTGAGTAAAAACATCCATTTTAATTTTTTGTACTCTAGGAAAATATAGCTCTAATGCGTTATTAACAATTTCTTCTATATCAGTTTCAGTTGTACCATTAATATGTTCAAATAATTTTTCTCTAATAGAGCTTCCAAACATAGGATTGAGGTATCTCTCACCTCTATTAGTTAAAAAAAAATTAATAAGGTTATTCTTTATTGCGTCTTTAGTTTGATAGTTAGAAGAGAAGACACTTTTACTAGAGAAAGGAATCTCAACACCTACAGCCTTTCGTGGTTGTAGATCAATAGGGTCTATCTTTTTAACTTCAAATGCCATTATAATCCGTGTCTTTCTTTATCTTTCTGTATTGATGCATCAAGAATAGCTTTAGCTTTATTCATAAAGGGTAACTTAGTAATATCAATACCTGGTAGTGGTGCTTCTGTCATTCCCATTTTAGTAGCAGCTTGGCTAGCAAAATTAGGAGCGGATACCGCTGGTCCGGATCCCATAACGTTCTGGAAGTCTTCTCTAGACATTGACTGTCGAGTTGCAGTTAGCATTTCTTCTAACGGAATGGTTCCCTTGTTTAGTGGTCCGGTTGACCAGGTCCTTTTGAGGTCTTTTTGAGTAACTGGTTTGTACATTTGTTTTTCAACTACTGAGGCTTTCTCTGAAGTTGGTGCACTCGCGTACTTAACAGCTTCATTGAGCATATCTTGGAGCTCATCCTTAACGGCTGCTCTTACTTCTTCTCTAATGATTTGTCTTAGTTGATCGAGTTTCATATATATAAATAGTTAAGTTAAGAAAGTTGGTTATCTATTCTGAATTTAATTTCATCTAAAAGCACTTCTGTTGAAGAACTAAATGATGAAGGCCCCTTCAGACGTGTTTGTCCATCTTTTATAGCGATAGCAAAATGCTTAGGGGCTAAAGATGGAGATTCGGGGTCACGAATGATTCTAAGCGTGTATCCCTTATAGGTATAGTCGTCGTTAGTTTCTACTGTTGCTTGAGTAGTTACTAAGTCTGCGTTAAGATCTAACAGGGAGTCCCGTAGTTCTTCTAGTTCTGATATACTCAGTCCTGTTGACTGTGACAGGCCTTCTGAAATAGATATAAGTCTGTCTGATATATTAGATAGTGCGTTTTCGAATTGAGCTATTGCTTGTGATTTGCCTGTAAGTCCGCCTGGTTTTAGAGAATTGTTTTCGTTTATTAGCAAAGTATTTCCATCAAATACTGCTATCTCTCTACCAGTAACCTCTTTAGTAAGTCCGTCGTCTGTTTTCCAAGTACCTGGAGGTGTTAGTCTAAATGCATCTCCTTTGTTTAAATCACCTAGAGCATCTAAATTAAATCCATTCTTATCTAAATTAAGTCCATCCTCATCTGAGTCTAGTTTTATATCGTTGAGGTTAAGAGATCCTTTCAAGTTTACATCGAATCCTAACTTACTACTTATATCTAGTTTCAATTGTTCAGATGCTGGTCTTGTATTTTCTTTCTCTAATACTAAAGAACCAAGAGTAGATGTGATTAGGTTACCGTCTTTGTCAAGTAGTCCTAATCCTTTTTGTTGCTCTTTAGTTAATTTTTCTTCTAATACTTGGTTTATTTTACATGCTTTTACAGGACCTTCTAAATCTTTTATTCTAGATGCTATCACACCTACAGCTGTATCTATCTGCTTCAAAGGTAGTTCTATAGCATTAGCAGTTATTTCAGATGCTGCTATAAACTCTTTCAATAGGTTCATAGTATCAGCAAACTTAGTTGTAAATTTAGCTGGTTGTGCAAATATTAAACCTCCTGGAGGTCCTGGAGGGATACCGATAGCTTGGGGTATAGGTAGGGTTAATATAATATTTAATGCAGCTTTTAGGCCAGATATAGGAGCTTTGATACTCGCCGGTATAGACTTAAATGCAGCTACATTACTAACTAATGAGCTTGATAAAGAACTTAAACCATTAAGTGTAGATTCTACCTTAGCTAATTCAGCAGGTGGTGGACATCCTTTTTGTCTAAGTTTATTCGTAGCCTCGGTTACAGCTTTGTTTGCTTTAGCAATAATTACACCTTGAGCCTTACCGATTTGAGTACCGATAGCTGCGTGGAGTTGAGGCGGTTTAAACTTTTCAAATGGCATATTACTCTGTAAATACTTTAAGTGAATCTAAATCGTCGATAGCCTTTTTAATTTGAGCTAATGGAGCGGACATAGAGGCTCCGTGAGACTTTATCTGTGTTAATCCTGCTGCAGAAGAACCGGCGGGTACAACGGCTGCTAGGGCTTTACCTAACCTTTCTAACTCAGATAATAATTGTCTCATCCAGTCTTGAGTTGTAGCACCTAATAGTACTGGTTCTCTTTCTCCAAATGCTTCTGTTCCAAGATAAACCTTAGTAGCATCAAGGGCTACATACTCTTCTCCGTCCCAAGAAACTGTCTTAGCGTTACCGCCGATAGCTTCAGTTCCAGATAGCAAAATACTCTCTTCTTTAGCATTAAAAAAGAGTCTACCTGAGTTTATAAGTATTTGAGATCCTTGGTACGTATCAGCTTTATCTGGTTCGCTATCCCATGCATCTCTTTTTTCGTTTGCCTGTGTTAGTTTAACAGAATGGTCTTCTACCATATAGATAGAAGCAGGGTCATCATCTATGTTTTCTACTACAGGTGTATTAGCGTCGGCTCCTATTTTACCGTTGCTTATAATAGTAATGGCTTTTTGATCGTTTGTTTCTACAAACTTCTTTTCGAAATCAGCTCCTGTCAAGCGAATCGTTTGCCCTTGTCTACCTTCAATAATAACGTCCCCTTGAGAAGGTAGTAGCGGTGCTACATTACCTTTATCTTCAAAGTTATAACCTAAATCTGGATCGCCTGGGTTCTGTTTTGTATCTGGAAATGCATTATGATGTGGACTGTTCCACATATTTACAACTGTCTGGTAGTAAAATCTTGTTGCATTAACTTGATTTTCATCTCTATTAATTGCTGGTGCTGGGATGATTATTACAATTTCGTTTAGAAGAGGGTAGTTTTTAAAGTTAGAGTTGATAGGATATGCAACATCTAAGACCTCTGCATCTTCTTCAGATTGAAGTTTAGATATTTCTCTAAATTTAATTGCACCTAGAGCTTCGGTAGCGTCTAGTTTACCACTAGTAACCTCAGGATGTTGGTTATTAAGTATAATATCCACAACCCTTCCAAACAGCATTCGTTTAGAAGCCGGTGTAGTATTAATACCTTTAAGTGGATTTAGGTTAAGACCTACCTTTGTAGTTATCATTCCTTGTCTTCTTCTTGAGCGTTATCTAATCTCTTTTCATTCTCCTCCATATCCTCTAAGAGAGCTGCTAGTTCTGATGGGTCAAACATATCTCCTCCATCTTTTGCAGAAGTAGCTTCAATACGTTGAATGATAGCAGCCATTTTAATTAATGCGTCATCATTCTTAACACCAATCTCCATGTACTCTTTAATCATAGGTACAATTAAAGTAGCGTCTCCAATACCTTCTATAAGTGGTTTAAGTTCGTTAATTAACGCTCTAACCTGGTTTCTAGTATTAGTAGAATTCTCATGAATCTCTTGAAAAAGATCAGATAATGTTTTGCCGCCAAAGATTTCTTTGTCTAGTGCCATAATATTTTAATTTATTATAAATATCGCGGATGGCTTTTATTAATCGAAATGTCCGTTATCGTACGCTTCCTGGTATTTAGTATAGAACGTTTCTCTTAGTCTAGATATGACTCTTGTAAGGTGAGGGGTTTCGCAGTCAGTCATCTCTCTAATGTAAATATAGAGCGCTTTTTTCTTAAAAATCTCCAGATCATTTCTGGTTTTAAAGATAGTTAATACTGCGTCGGCTATCTTTCTTTCGTTTTCTCTAGGAAAGTTATCGTCTATTACTGTATATTGTTCATCAACCCACTTATCTACAAACCTGCTTAATACGTCTTCATAACCCTCTTTACGAACGTCGTCAGGATTATAGGATTCTTCCATGTCGGCAAAAGAGCCGACCTGTTTAAGCTTTTTGTAGTTCTTATTATTGTAGTTGATTAACCACCTTTTTACAATAGTGCCGAAATAGGAATATGCCTTCGCACCATTTGTAGGGTCAAACTTGTCTATTTTTTCCTCTAACAGTACCGTAACTATTTCATGCTTTAAGTCTTCTATTTGCTCTACGTCTGTGTAGTAAAACTTAAAGGTATGTATAATGTTTTCTGCTAATTTATAAAAGGGGAAGTAGATGTGCTCTTGGAAGATAGCTCGTCTATACTCTATATCTTCTGAGTTGTTGTACCTTACTATGTATTCTTCCGTTTCCTTAGTGAAGTAGTTACTGTTGCTCTTTTTTCTCGCCATAATTTTCGGGGAGCATGTATCGGTCTAGCTCTTTCTGTACTAATTTCATTTGTTCAAAGAAATAACCGACTTCATCATCTGATTGGAATACCCCATTCTCGTCGAGATTTTGTAAGTGCATTTTTGATTCACGTATAACTGTAGAAATGCCTTGAAGATAGCTTGTTTGATCAAGAGTAACATCTTCATACTTTTCTACTTTTATTAATAGATTGCGTATTGCAATACCCAATATTACTACAATAACAGATAATATAGCAATAATCATTTGATATACCAACATATTTTAAATATTTTTTAACATATTAGCTAATCCTGGTGAAGAATTAACCCTTTTACCGGTAGAACCTTGGGTTTTTACCACTTTTGGCTCTGAAGAACCATTATTACTCTTCCACATATCATATTCTACCTTAGAGGCTAGGAAATCTGCTGAATGTAGTATAGAAACGATAGAGGTTTTTTGTCTAGAAGACTCTACATTACTAAAAAAGTATGCTTCATTAGCTTTATCGAACACTCCATCATGTAATCTGATACCTAACCATTCTTTTTGGCTAACTTTAATACCAAACTTCTGTAAAATAAATAAAGAACGGTCTGGGATAAGCATAAAATCAAGGTCAGGATTATAAGTATACATCTCTGAGAGTTTATCTTGACGCCATTTATCAGTTTGGGTAATATAGTTTGGACGATCTCCATCACCCAATTTACCTAAATCATGGAATAAAGCGGCAAAGACTAATTCTTCTTCCGTAAAATCAACCCTTCCACCCATCTCATTATACAACCGCATTTGCTTTACCGCATATTCCACAACCCTGTTAACATGGTCTACATATCCACCGGGAAAAGCGCTATGATACCAAGTTTTAGAACTAGCAGGAGCCATAACATACTCATCCCCGATATGGGAAATCATACTTAATACCGCTTCCTTTCTATCGGTAATGTAAGTATCTACAATCTTTAAGTGCTTTTCGTAGTTCTTTTGAATTTTTTCTGCTTGTAACATTTGTTTATTCGGTTTATGTAGTACGCCTCTTTTTATATTAATATATCTTTATATGTCTATATACCTTATATTATATATTATTTTATATATTTATATACTTATATAATCTTTATATCATATATATTGAAGATATATAAAATTTTGCAGAAAGGCAACTATTCAATGATAAATTTTTCAATAAAATTGTCCTTACTTAGATTTTCACCACCAAGATCCCATTTTACCTTCATAAAAACAGTAACTGTGTCACCTTTCATAGCAGGTGGGAATGGTCCAACAGTACGTCTAGTAGTAAATCTACCGTCCCTATTATCGCTGAAGTAGATTCTAGTATTATTTTGAACTATAGGAACAATAGTACCTTCAAACTGACTTAAGTATATGGTAGTATTCTCATGAGGAATAGGAGTTCCACTATAAGTCCATAGACCTAACCACGGTTGATATAGGGAAATAGTAAAAGCAATGGAATCTGAAAGGACGAAATAAGAGTCTGTATCAAACTCCGCTTGAACTACAGGTGAATTATTGTACCAATATTGTGGAGCAGTTCGAGAAGCTTCTATATCGATATTAAAGTAAGGGTAGTATTCTCTAGTCCAATCAAGAGTAGCATGATAATACCCATTAGCATCTTTATAAAAAGGAGCCTCTATAAACGCATTACAATCTCCAAACTCACAAGGCGAGTCGTCAAGGGGGTCTTGAACGGAGCAAGCAGTAAGGAGGGCTAGTGCAATAGTAAAAGGAACCGCCGCGCGCAGTCGCGCGAGTTGTCCCGCGATTTTATTATAACATTTCATATGGTTGACCTATTCTTTTAATTACAGACTTAGCTTCTTCTATAGTTAGAGTAAAAAATTCCTTTCTGTTATTGATTCTAAAGCCTTCCTCTTGAAGGTAATGGTGTATCTCTTTTTCTAGATCGTGTGCATTAAAGCAAGGAAAAGCCCACTCTACCTTAAAGTCCATTGCCACACCCGTAGCCGAATTAATCTGCTTTACTCTCTTAGAGGGTTTATTCTTTGTAAAGCCTATCTTTACTATACCGGGCATTAGTTCATTAGACAATACGTATATCCATTGACAGCCACTGGCACCCTTCGGGATTGTAAGCTTCTTCTTTCTATTAGTGTAGTAGGTTACTTTATCCCATCCGTCGCCTTGCTCGGGAACTGGAGTTAATGTAAAGAAGGCTGCCTCAGCACCTGTATGGTCATCAGAGACTTTGATTAGTAGTCGAGCTTCTTCTTCTGTTATTCTACTTATACCCATACCACGATATCTTAATTACTTTATATAATAAGAATACAACGTACCACAGTCATCATCATCTATATCACTCTCTATGATAGTAAACGCTTGACCAACTACCTCTTGTAGTTTATCTTTATCGACTCTACGCCAATATCCAAACCTGAAGTAGATACTATTACTACCACCCATCACTTGTCCGATCTCAAATGTACCGAACGCCTCCTCAACTCTCTTTAGAGTCTCAAACGTTAACTTATTATTCATAACCTTTATCTTTTTAACTTACTTAAATATACGAACTTTATTCCAGAAAAGCAACTTTTCCTTAGGTTATTTTAGGCAGCGAAGACCGCATCCTCTAACCATCTAGCCGCTGTCCCTCTATCAGCAGCACCAGCATCTAAACAACGCTGTATACCCAACTCATACTCCTCTGCCATCTGACGCTCATAATCAGCCTCAGCCTCCATACATCGACTAATCTCATCATCGAAGTAGTTAACCCAATTAGCGAGCTCATCCCAGCTCATAGACGCGTAGTCCATACGAATACGGTACCCAAAAGCATCCTTCGATAGATCAGAGATCCAAAGAAGAGTTTCATTAAATTGTTCCTGAGAAGTGATAGTGAATTCTGACATAACCTTTGTGTTTATAAGTAAGTGACCTTCTTTAACATATTAAAGATACGAAAAAAAACGCAGTCAGGCAACTATTCCCACGTCTTTTTTGCATGTATTTTATTTCGAAATATCTTAAAAAGCTCATGCTGATGACCAACCGACCAATGCATAAGATCTCTAGCCTGCAAAGACCTGCCAGGGAAAGGAGGAGTGCAAGACTCGAAGTAAAAATCTATACCCCTTTTCTTACATTCATGATGAATTGCCGACAACATCCCCTCTTGCATCACAAAATTAGATTCATCTGATGTAATTAACCTATATGCAAGATCACTCTCTGGCACAGGACCCCATATACCTACCTGTGTCCACATTTTTCTACCTAAATTCTCACCATATAAATCCCATCTTGGACTTTCTTGCTGATATAAAAACACATTATCAACATTTAACTTATCAATCCAGTGCATTAAAACACGGAACTGATACATAAAACCAGCACCTCCTTGAGCTAGATTAAAAAACTTACCGCCAAGGTACTTGGATAGTTTGTAACTCCATACATTTTCAAGATGATGCCCAGTACCAAACGTATGGGAACACCCTAGAAAGATATTTCCACGCTCTTGGGTATCGAAATTATCAGGAGTTCTAAAATAATTTGTATTTTTTTTGTAGTGTATCGGGTTTCCTACGTAATATCTTAGACTTTCGTCGTTAGGTTTCTTAGATAAATTTTCTTCAAACCAATCTTTTCCATCAGTTCCACTCCAATATTCACTATAATCTGGTATTCTTTCTGTAAAAACAGGATCAGACCAATCTAAAAAAACATTTTCTCTTCTTTGCCCCATTATTAACCTACTACTATACCGGTTCCCTTAAGTAAATTTTTAGAAATTAAGTCATGAGATAGCAAATCTATGTAGTTTTTTATTATTCCACATTTTTCATACTCTTCAAGATCCTGATAGTAATATAACATATCATTTAAACCTCTCATAATTTCTTTAGAATCGAAAGATTCGCCGATTTTATAAACCGTTTCGAATTTATTATCCGGTATTCTGTTTAAATAATTAAATAATTTATTGTAAAACTTATATTTTATAGTACTTCTTACGTTTTTGTACTGCTCTGGATATGTTCTAGTGTACATTTGATCCATAATATACCAATTCTCAACACCACGTAACACCATTCCCATAAGTACATACGGGTTTTCTAAGAGTTCTTCAACGTTATTTTCTTTGTAGATCTCTTCATCCCCAGCTTCAAAGATGGAGAACAGTGTATGAGGGTCCATCTGCTTCATATATACATAAATAGTTGTTGGTTCCAATAGTCTTTTTTCTTATATTATATAAAATAAAAGGTATGGATATACAAATCATCGCAATGGCTGATGGCCTCTTATTAGGTTATACTTATTTTGGTAAAGGAGACATAGTCCTAGAAGAAGATAATGACTGGTCAGAATTTAATCTTTATTTAATATTTATTAAAATAACATTTAGATGGTTCTAACAAATGAAACAATTTGTAAAAGTAGTCGGGACTGGTTGTTCTTTTTCTGATTATACAGGAAATCCAAAAAATACATTTAATCAACAAGTAGCCCTACATTACGGAATTGACTACCTAGACCTAACTGCTGGTGCTGGATCTAATGATAGATGGTATAGGCTACTCTTAGCTGGTATAAGAGAAGGGGTTATTACAAAAGACGACCTAATTGTCATTCAATATACTAATCTTATGAGACGAGAGTATGTAACAGACCTACGCGACCCTAAAGAATCCGCATCTGATTACCATCCATGGAAAAACCCAACAGGGTATAAAAGAACTCTCAAACCAATAAAAGAGAAGTGGAGTACAGAATGGTATACCTTCAAATGGAATCCCACTGCATCAGCATGGGCAGACACACCTGAGTTAAAGAAGTGGTGTGATTTAATGGCTGTACATTTTACTTCTAGATCTTATGCAATTGAATTATGGCGAAACCAGCATTTTGCTCTCCAACATATATTAAAAGACTATGCTGTGGTTTATCTACACACTGGATATATACAATCAGAAGTTAAGATAGACGACTTTATTAAAAGTACTAATACTAATGCAGCTATAATAGAATTTCCAACCAACTCTGAAAATGGCGGTGGAAATATATTTGATCAAAACGGATGGTGTCTAAATCCCCCATATGATTGTGCCCATATTAATCAAGCAGGACACGATGCTGTCGCTGAAGCAATCATTCAGCTAACAGAAATGTCTGATTTTAAAGAAAAAACCTCCCCAGACCGGTTGGTTATACAAAAAAAAGATCGTATATTATAATATAAGTAATGTTGATATGTCTAAATTAGAAGATATTGCCTACGAAGCTCATCATCTCGGAGTGAGGACCGAGTTTTTTGACCTTGTTACGATGTTAAGGAAGTCTAACCCAAGGACTTCTATAGATTTGATATATGAATTAGCTTTAGCTGAAATGAAAACCCGGTTAAAAAATGGAACTTCATAGAGGATTTTTAGAATCCGAGTGGTGTGACAACATTATTAACACGTTTGAACAGGAATTCTACCCAGATCCACGTGGAGATTGGAATGCTTTTACGTTAAATAAGGAAAGTTCACTGTATGAACAGCTATTTTCAAAATTTTTACCCCTAGTTGGGTACAATTTTGCCTTAAGCTGGGTTAACGTCACGGTTTATAACGAAGGTAGAGGGTTGAGAAATCATAAAGACGACGCAAGTACCCTAACTATTGTGTGTAATCTGAATGATGACTACGAAGGAGGTAGATTTATAGTAAATAAATCGTCTTATTTAAGTCTAGGCAAGGGAGATTGTATAGTTTTTAACGGAAGTAAGGTGTTTCACGGAGTAGAACCAGTATCTAAAGGGACAAGATACTCATTCAACCTGTGGACTGTACCAAAAAACGAAGGTCTACTATGAAAAAAGTATCTACTTACGGTTGCTCTCATAATTGCTTTACGTTTGGAGGTGCATGGGGGCATCAACTTACTGAAAAATTAGGAGTTTTAGGTAGGAACGAATCAATGCCAGGGCATAATTTAGGAGGACACCCCGAGATTCTTCTAGATAACCTGAAAAATGATAAGCCTGACATAGTTATTTTACAACTCTCCGGAAAAAACAGGCTTACTACCGGATTTAGACACTTCGACAACAAAGAATGGCAGTTTGAGGAGTTTCCTAAAGATAATTCTGCCAGGTATAAAGATATAGGGCTATACTCTTGGCATAGTAGAGTGGATGATAAATCCTTTGGCACTCCAGAAATTGACCATTTCAATCCTACTTACCCAACAAAAGGTATTCATAGGTTTATGGTACAAGAGATTGTAATGTCTAAATGGAATCACCACCACGCTAACCACTTATTATGGTTATTTATATCTTTATGTAAGCAGTATAATACCAGGCTCTTTGTATTCTCATGGTTTGAACCTATGAGCTCTTATATACTACCCGAATGGAGATGGATGCTAGACGAAGTAGGGTATATAGAACAGTCCGTAAGTGGAGAAACAGAAGGATACTTTACAGTAAATAATATACCAGCTATCAAAGGTGACGGACATTGGGATAGAGAAGCACATGATAGACTGGTAGAAGGATATTTAATGGAACCTATTACAAAATACTTATATGAAAACTAACTGGAGACTAATAGCAGAGTGGTTTGTAATTATAATAGCACTCTGGACGTTATTTATCTTATTTACTTAATATGATACAGCAGAAGGTGCTTTTTACTCCTAACGAAGTCGCGAGGATTCTACAATATGCTAAAGACTTCAAACAGGGAGATGGTAGAATTGTAGAAACTAATAGATCCAACTACATTAGTACGGTAGATGTAGATGGTGAACTAAAGGGCCTATTGCTAGAAAAATTGCAAAAATTTTTTCTCAAGGATCTCCCCAAAACAGCCCAAATACTTAGATACGAAACCGGTCAACGGTTTTCGAGACATAGAGATAAGAATGCTATGGACGAGTTTGCCGATAGATACAAGACTATTATAGTACAACTAAGCGATCAAAACGACTATGAAGGAGGAACGACAAAGGTATACCTGGGAGATGATGTGATAGATTGTGATAAAGAGATAGGCAACACTATTATATTTAACTCAGAATACTTACATGAAGCTACAGAGGTTATAAGAGGTACCAGATACAGCCTTGTATTATGGGCCACATATGAGAATTATGGCTATACAAGACATCTATTATGAGACAGGCATGGAAGAAATTCTTTCTTAAGTACTTTGATATAAACAATGATGGAGTACTACATTGGTGGGAGGTAGCTATACCTATTCTTATACTCCTTGTATTGCAGATTACGGTGGAGGTAATAGCTAATATAATAACACAATATATACATATATAAATATATATTACTATATACCGAAAAATTAGCCGAGGGAGATTCTTAGGTATGGCAGAAACACGCAGACTACCAACCGGTAAGGGAACTTTACCGTCAGTGTTATCTCACCATGCCTTCACCCGACCGTCAGGTTGCCGGACTAGACCCCGCAGGGGCAGCCAATCCATAGGGCAAAATAGAGGAAGGCGAATAGACCGGAGATGAATAGGATGGATAGGACAAACTCCTTAGGGTCTTCTTTGACCAATCTTACTAGCTCTTTTAACATATCTTAATCTTTTATATCTAAATATACGAACTATAATTCATATAGGCAACTATACACCATAGAGTTATATTAGATACCTTCCAGTACAGTAGCCTTATCAGTATCCTCTATAGGGGCATCATTAATGGCAGTACGGATATACATGGCATATAATGGCATGGTATATGTAGTCTTATTACCCATCATATCATATGAGTATAGTCTAAGGCTGGTAGATGTAACCCTATCTACGTTCATACCTCTACCCCAACTCTTAGCCTCATATATACTATAGTCTACATTACCGGTAGTCTTGTAGTGGAAGGCCTTGATCTCAAACACCCTATCGATCTCTTTCTTAGCCTTATAGCAATACTCGGTACCGAAGGTGAACTGCATTACCTCGTCATGGCCTAAAGCCTTGATGGCCGCTAATACTTTCTTTGACTGTTTAATCTTCTCTTGATATGTCATAACCTTTAATCTTTTAACTTACTTAAATATACGAAGAATATTCCGGAAAGGCAACTATTTAAGTAACTCTTTTTAACTTAAAGATTTGAGTAATACTTGCTTAACTCCGGAAGCCTGGAGGTAGATCTCTGGACACACAATACTGCTGTACTTGATCTCCTTTACTAGCTCTTCAAAGTCCTCTGGGGTATCCACCACTCCGACTAGTTCTGGGTCATACACCACTAGCACTCCATCCACTTGCTCAAAGCTCAAACATCTATATACTGCTTTCATAACCCTTATTGTTTTAATATACCTTAATATACGAACTTTTACGCATATCTCCAACTGTTTAGGGGGTTATTTTTCCATATAGAGAAAATCTTTTGGGAGGGAGAGGGGGCGGGCTGATGTTAACCTCCTTCCACTAACACATTACCTACGGTTTCTCCTACACATTATATATGTCTATATATGTATATGAATATATTAATATATACACTCCCTTTATTTAGTAGTCGTTAGGTGTATAGGGTATGATTACCGTTTATCTCACGTATTCTCTCTATGTCTCTCCTATGTTCGTAAGGTTTATGATACCAAGTATTGGGTAAAGTCGTCCCCTCTTCTATACGGGTATTCCCAGACTTACTCCTTACTTGGCCATACCTCTTTTAAGATAGAGAGGACGGAAGGGTCGGAGAAAATGCGCGGGCAACCTTCGGTTGAGAGAGAGAAAGCACCCCCCTGCCTTGTGCACCTACTCGCTAGTGCTTATAGTTCACATTCTTCCAATGCCCATAGTCTAGTTCATTGACTATATAACCCCAATGCAGTAATGATTGTTGTATCCTTGGAGAGGCATTCCAATCATCTGTCTCATATATCTTCTTATATATGTTATGTCTCCATCTACCTCTTCTGCCACAAAAGTCCTGCCATCTACTTATCTGTCTATCATCATCTTCACCTCTGAGGCCCATATCGTATTTACACCACCATTCAAACCAACCATATGGGTCCCTCTCATGCATCCATCCCATATCCTTCCAATACTCATATGGCATACCGCTTCTTATCTTAAACTTATTGATCTTAGGTTTATATGTCTCTCCTAAGTATAAGCTTGTATCTAAGCCATCGAAATGATAGTTGAATAGTTCGGTATACTCATAGTTGGTATACTCTTCTATTGGAAGACCAAAGTAACACCCTCCAAAGGCTCCTGCCTCTATGACTTGTCTTGGTGTTAGATTAGGATAAAATTCATAGTAACTCATATAACCTTTATTAAATTTGCGCGTGGCGACTTCGTCGAGAGAGAGAAACGCCCCCACTTCCTCATCCTTATAATATACGAACAATAACGCTGTTATGCAACTATTGTACATAAAAAAAGCGGCACTTGGCCGCTTCTTTGTTGTACTCATTAAGTATTAAACTCCGTGCTCTGCCATTGCGACATGCTCTCCTTCATACTCTTCATACAAGTGTAAGCCTTTTACTGCCTTACCTTCTTTCTCAAGTTCAGCAACAAATGCTGTTACTGCATCGTCTTTTAGATGAGATTCTGCTACAATAGTCTTCTTAATGAACTCTCCGTCCATTGTTTCAAAGATGTGTTTGTACTCTTGTGCCATGGTTCTATGTTTTTTAAATTAAATGTATATACGTTAATAAATAGCACATTACCATTGAAAGGCAATCTCTTTATTTAACCATCCTATAATAAATTCTATATTTCCGTTTAATACCCTATCATATGTTATCTTAATAGAGGGTATAATATAGATCTGGGACATTATTGTGTATACGCTTATTCTCATTCTATTACTATTTCGAATCCTTCTTCTCGTTGTACTAACTCTTTGACTTTCTTTCCGTAGAATGCTTTGTTTATGAATTTCATATCCATTCCTTCTGTAATATAAGGACCACCGGAAGGATCAACCATATCAATACGGCTTGTATCGCTCTTTACTAACTTAACTAATTCCGGAAAGACGTGTGCCCTTTTCTCCTCATCGTAAGCATGAACGTTTTCCTTAAAGTCTTCGAAAGAGAGCCCGCCATAGTCCTCTTGAAACTTCTTCCAGGCTTCTGAATAGTCGTTAGGCCATCCAAAGCGACAGTACTCAAAGCTTCCACTCCAAAGTATATTACCATTATCTAGCTCTTCAAAA
>Ga0222714_10001925_pt1 | contig 22838 bp, 20 predicted proteins | sample C33_3DmetaG_FD_165048 | JGI IMG/M metagenome (GOLD analysis project Ga0222714, IMG submission 165048) | Estuarine water microbial communities from San Francisco Bay, California, United States - C33_3D | ecosystem: Environmental > Aquatic > Marine > Unclassified | place: USA: California...
TAACAGCATGAGCTGGGCCTTGTAGTTTGTGGGCTTTGATGTATTCAGCAGCATCACCAAGAGTCATGCGATAACTTCGCTGATCAAGCGTCATTGCATTTTGAACCAAAACCATTGCGGTGGTCTCAACTCTTCCTGCCGCCGCAAGGTCGGTTGCGAATCTACCAATTTCATTTGTAGTACCGCGCAGAATCAAAGTTGTCTTAGCGCCAATATAAGAACCTAAATCATAGGAATCTTTCGCATCAAGCATATGTATCGAGTCGGTACGAGTTGGTTCGAACATGGCCCCGGCATAAAACCCAACTGCAAAATCAACTGGAATTGTAGGAAACACCTCAAAATCAAGATTTGCCTTATTTATCAGCGTAAGTTCCTCAATCAACGAACCTCGCAAGATTCCATCCCCAAAAAATACTCGCACAACTTCTTTGCCTTCTTTAGCAGCGCTTATCGCCGCTTTTGCCAAATCAGCTGGTTGATCACTCAGAACCTCAGTAATGGTTGCAACTGCAGCAACAACTTCTACAAGTGCTGGATCAACTATCACAGCTTGCGCATCTTTAAGTGCATCTAGGGCAGCAACGGTTAGCACTTTTAAATCACAATCTGGAAGTGCGATAAAGGAAATTCGACCTGGGATTACTGGGGACGTCATATAGCTATTACCTCGTTTGCTTTCGTTTGTTCATGAAAAGTTAAAATTTGTAATTCGCTTGCTAAATCTATTTGCCTTACATCTACTCCACTTGGCACGTTTAGCGATATGGGAGCAAAAGTCATTATCGAGAAAATTCCGGCATTTACCAAAGTGTCGCACACTCCTTGCGCTGCTGCAGCGGGAGTTGTAATAACTGCGATTTGAATATTATTTTCGCGAATAAAGGTTGCAAGTGAAGCTACATCTTTAATAAATACTTTTTGACCTTCAGATATCTCAACAACTTTTCCAATAATTTCTGGAGCTGCATCAAAAAGCGCTGCAATTTTGAAACCTCGATTGGTAAAGCCAGCATATTTAGCTAAAGACATTCCTAAGTTGCCACAACCAACAATTACGATCGGCCATTGCTTATCAACGCCTAAGGTAACTGACAGGGCTTGAATTAAATCAGTAACGTCATAGCCAACACCTCTGGTGCCATGCCCACCAAGATAAGAAAGATCTTTGCGCAGCTGTGCGCTGGTTACATTTATCGAATCAGCTAGCTCTTCAGAAGAAATAACTTCAATGCCGCGAGCCTTAACCTCATTAAGTCCGCGGAGATAAATAGGTAGCCGGGCAACTGTGGCAGCGGGAAGCCCAACGGCTTTTCCGGGCGTGCGATGCTGCGCCAACTTGGCTCCTGATTTGGTGGGTTGCGGAGCCAACGGTAAACATTAAGCGCGAAAAATCAAAATTCCTCACGGTTTTGGCTTAGTTAACGCCAAAATAAGCGGTTCAGGTAGCACCTGCCACACCGCAATTTCGTTTCCATCGACCAACAAGACCGGAACAAAATCAGCATGAATAGCCGCTAAATTGGGGTGCTCAGTAATGTCTAATTCTTGAAAATTCTCATTTAACTGCTCACAGACTTCTGAAACTACCGCGCGAGCGGAATCGCAAAGGTGACAGTTGGGTTTAGTAAGTAACTGCACCCGAGGCACAGTAATTACTTCTTATTACGACGCTGAACGCGGGTCTTACGCAGCAACTTGCGATGCTTCTTCTTCGCCATTCGCTTGCGGCGTTTTTTAATAACTGATCCCACGATTCACCTCTTGGGTTTGACTGAGAGCCGAATGCTACTAAAGCCACCTGCTGGCTGCTTCTGCTACCCCAGTTCGGCGGCACGCTGTTTTGCAGCAGCCACCGCAGCTGCAACTAATTGGGTGAATCCCCCAGCTGTAAGAACGGCCAGCGCAGCCTGGGTGGTTCCGCCTGGCGAGGTGACTCGCTCGCGCAGCACACTTGCTGGTTCTGCAGATTTTGCAATTAATTCAGCAGCACCAGCAACAGTTTGAATCACTGCAGCTGTGGCATCAGCAGCAGATATTCCTTGCTCTTGTGCTGCGGCTACTAAAGCTTCAATTAATAAAAATACATACGCAGGTCCCGAGCCATGAATTGCAGTAAAGCTATCTTGCAATGCTTCTGGAATAACCATAGTTGTTCCAGCTGGCTGTAAAAATGAAATTGCGCGATCTAGATGAATTTGTGCTGTATCTGGTAAAACTGAAATCGTAGTAAAACCTTTACCAACTAATGCTGGGGTATTTGGCATGCATCTAACCGCAGTTGCTTTCGATAAGCCTTGACTAAGTTTTGTTAAATTGATTCCAGCCGCTATTGAAAGCACTGTTTGATCTTGTGATAATTTTGAATCTAATTCAGCTAGTACTTCCATTAAATTTTGTGGCTTAACTGCGAGCACAATTAGTTCTGCTGCAGCAATTGCAATATCATCACCAGCAAGTACATCGAGTTCAGATATTGCAGTTGCTATTTTTGACTGATCTTTATCTATCACTGAAATTTTCAAATCTTGATCTGCCTGCTTTGCAGCGGCAATCAGCGCTGAGCCCATTGCGCCTGCTCCAATAACCACAACCTGTTTCATCCCTGCCCCCATCAGCTCAAACTATCTATATGTCGCAGCAGCACGCCTTCGCGCAGCGCCCACGGACAAATCTCAATCTCTGATATCTCTAGTAAATCTACTATTGCCGCTGCCACCATCGCACCAGCGGCCAATTGGGCAGCTCGGTCTTTGCTCACCCCAGGCAGCATGGCTCGCTGCTGAACACTCATGCCAGCAACGCGCTCTGCAATATCTTTGAGTTTGTATGCTGGCAATAATCGTTGAACGAATGGACCATCATCACTTGGCGCAGCGCCCACAATTCTTGCTAAGGACCGAAATGTTTTGCTGGTACCAACTACATGATCTGCACCTGATTCGGTTGTAATTTGATCAACTACAGATTCAAGGTGACCATAAATATATTCATTCATCACAGATAATTGTTTTTTGGTTGGTGGGTCACTCAAATTGAAATCTTTTGTTAATCGACCCGCTCCTAGCGGCAGTGATATTGCAGTTTCTGGTACTTCACCAGCACCAATTGCAATTTCAAATGAACCACCACCGATATCAAGTCCAAGTAGCACGCCACTCGACCACCCAAACCAACGCCTAGTTGCTAGAAAAGTTAGTCGCGCTTCATCTTCGCCTGAAAGCACAGATATGTGTTGTTTAGTTTGTTTAATAACTTGATCCAACACCACCTGGCCATTACTTGCGTCTCTAATTGCACTCGTTGCAAATGCCAAAATCTCCTGGCAGCCATTTGAATTGGCTCTAGTTTTCAACTCTCCAATTATTTCGCTTAAGTGACTAACCATCGAGTCATCGAAAGATCCAGCCTCGGTCAGGTGCCCAATCAGCCCAAGGGACTCCTTAACCGAGAAGGCAGGTAGCGGAGCTGATCCAGCTGCTACATCACAGACAAGCAAGTGAACTGTGTTACTTCCGATGTCTAATACACCCAGGCGCATGTGCTGACCGTACTCCTTGTCTAGGGTATTCCCGTGAAAGAAACCTCGCTAACCGCACCGCGTCATTGGGTTGAGTTTCAGGACCCTGAAGAACCATTACAAATTTATCGAATTGATCTCACCTGGCTGACCTCTAAATGGAATTGCATTTATGGTCGAGGCTGTAAAGGGATTGAAGTTGGGCGACCAAATGATGGCTGCTGTACTCATGGTGCACATTTTTCTGAAAAAGCAGATCAACGCAATGTTAAAAAATGGGTAGCTCTGCTAACTGAAGAAGAGTGGCAGTTTAAATCTGTTGGTGCCAAAAAAGGCTGGACCGAAAAAGAAGATGGTGCCGATAAAACTCGCGTAGTTGAAGGTGCTTGTATTTTTTTGAATCGGCCAGGTTTTGCTGGTGGTGATGGTTGCGCATTTCACCGACTTGGTGATCGCATTGGAGAGCGGCCAATTGATTTAAAGCCAGATGTTTGCTGGCAGCTTCCAATTCGTAGAGATTTTGAAAATCGAAAATTTGAAGATAAGTCAGAACAATTGGTTGTGCTAATCACTGAATATGACCGACGCAGTTGGGGCGAAGGCGGCGAGGAACTAAATTGGTATTGCTCAAGCAACCCAGAGGCACATACTGCAGCTGAGCCAGTTTATGTTTCTGAGAAATACACCTTGATCAAATTAATGAACCAAAAGGCCTATGACCTGCTCGTTGAGCATTGCAAAGCCCATGAGGCTGCAGTTGAAACTGTGCGTGATTCTCGAGGGCGAAAGCTAATTCCGCTTCATCCTGCTACCGGTGTCTGGGAGAAGTCGTAGTCTGCTCCCGTGGCAAAACCAAAAGCGCTATATAAATGCAGTGAGTGTGGCTGGGAATCAGCCAAGTGGTTAGGCAGGTGTGGTGAGTGCCAAGCTTGGTCAACGCTGATTGAAGCTGGTAGATCGCTAGGCAGCACCCAACCGGTTAAGTTAACAAATTATGCGGTACCAATTACTGATACCCAAATTATGGAAGCAAACAAGACTTCAACCAACATATCCGAACTTGATCGAGTGCTCGGTGGCGGCATTGTCCCAGGATCGGTAATTTTATTAGCTGGCGAACCAGGTGTTGGCAAATCAACGCTGCTGCTCGAAGTTGCAGCAGCATGGGCTAGAGCAGTTGGTGATTCACTTTATATTTCAGCTGAAGAATCTGCAGCGCAAGTAAAACTACGCGCTGAACGAATAGCTGCAATTGATAATCGGCTCTACTTAGCTGCTGAAACAGATTTAGCAACAATATTGAGTTTGATTGCTCATCACCAACCAAAATTAGTAATTGTGGATTCGATTCAAACCATCTCATCAAGCGAACTTGATGGCGCTGCTGGTGGAGTGGCTCAAGTTCGAGAATCTGCTGCCGCCTTAATCTCAGCAGCCAAAAGATCGCAGACTGCAATTATTTTGGTTGGGCATGTAACCAAAGAGGGAGCGATTGCCGGACCGCGAATGCTTGAGCACATCGTTGATGTGGTGCTTAACTTTGATGGTGATCGACATACCAGTTTGCGCATTCTGCGCTCTGTTAAAAATCGCTATGGTGCCACAGATGAAATTGGTTGTTTTGATTTAGCTGAATCTGGATTAATTGAAGTTGCAGATCCAAGTGAGTTGTTTAGAACTAATCGCGGACAGCCAATTGCTGGCACCTGCCTTACGGTGAGCATGGAAGGGCAGCGTCCTTTGATAACTGAGCTGCAGGCACTTGTGGCATCTTCGTCTTTAGTCTCCCCGCGACGCGCAACTAGCGGTGTTGATTCATCACGAGTTTCGATGGTGCTTGCCGTTTTAGAGCGAAAAGCTGGTATCAAAGTTGCTAAGGATGATTGTTATGTCGCAACTGTTGGTGGCTTAAAAATTATTGAACCAGCTGCTGATTTAGCAATTGCGCTGAGCGTAGCTAGCGCGGCTAAAGAGCGACCAATTAATCCTGCAATTGTGGCAATAGGTGAAATTGGGTTAACTGGCGAGATCCGGCGTGCATCAAATATTAATCGCAGACTTGCTGAAGCTGAGCGACTTGGTATGCAACATGCCATTGTGCCAGCTGGCACAACATACAGTGGAAAACTAAACGTGCATCAAGTTGAAGATCTTGCAGCTGCTCTTGCAGCTTTAACAAAACTCTCCTAAAAACAATTAACCCCTAACTTTTTATTTCAAAGTTAGGGGTTAACTAGGTTTTAATTATTCAGCTGAACTTCCAGCTGGCGCAACCGGTGGGACTTCAGTTAGTTCGCCTTTATTAGTACCGGTAAATTTAAATGCGGCGCTTTCGTCTTCGCCTTCAACGTCAACAAGTACTAACTGCCCAGGCACAAGCTCACTGAACAGAATCTTCTCGCTCAAAGTATCTTCGATCTCACGTTGTACGGTGCGTCGAAGTGGCCTTGCGCCAAGCAGTGGGTCGTAGCCTTTCTTGGCTAGCAGCGCCTTAGCTGCAGCGGTCAACTCAAGACCCATGTCTTTATCTTTGAGACGCTCATCAACTTTTGCAAGCATTAGATCAACAATGCTGACAATTTCAAGTTCGCTCAACTGATGGAAGACAACTATGTCATCAATACGGTTCAAGAACTCTGGGCGGAAATGCTGCTTAAGTTCTTCATTAACTTTTAGCTTCATTCGGTCATATGTTGATTTATCATCATTTACATTTGCAAAGCCAAGGCTGGCGCCCTTCATGATGTCGCGAGAGCCAAGGTTGGTTGTCATGATAATTACGGTGTTCTTGAAATCAACAACACGACCTTGGGCGTCAGTCAATCGACCTTCTTCCAAGATCTGCAGTAATGAGTTGAAAATATCTGGATGTGCTTTTTCAATCTCATCAAAAAGCACAACCGAGAATGGACGACGACGTACTTTTTCAGTTAGCTGGCCGCCTTCTTCGTAGCCAACATATCCCGGTGGTGAACCAAATAGTCGAGAAACAGTGTGCTTCTCGGAGTATTCACTCATATCCAATTGGATCAAAGAGGTTTCATCACCAAACAAGAATTCAGATAGCGCTTTGCTGAGCTCAGTTTTACCTACGCCAGATGGTCCAGCGAAAATAAATGAGCCACCTGGTCGCTTTGGATCTTTTAGGCCAGCACGAGTTCGGCGGATCGCCTTACTCAACGCAATGATTGCGTCATTTTGACCAATCACACGCTTGTGTAGCTCTGATTCCATCCGCATTAAACGCTGTGATTCTTCTTCAGTTAGCTTCACAATTGGAATACCAGTTGCAACAGCTAGCACCTCTGCAATTAGTTCTTCGTCAACTTCAGCCACAACATCTAAGTCACCAGCTTTCCATTCACGTTCACGATCAGCTTTAGCAGAAATTAGTTGCTTTTCATTGTCGCGAAGTGCTGCTGCCTTTTCAAAGTCCTGCGCATCAATTGCACTTTCTTTTTCCCGACGAGCATCTGCAATTTTAACGTCGAACTCGCGCAGATCTGGTGGTGCGGTCATGCGACGAATTCGCAGTCTTGAACCAGCTTCATCAATTAAATCAATTGCTTTATCCGGCAAGAAGCGATCATTGACGTATCGATCAGCCAAAGTTGCTGCAGCAACAATTGCACCATCGGTGATTGTCACGCGGTGATGAGTTTCATAGCGATCACGCAGCCCTTTTAGAATTTCAATGCTGTGGGCAAGTGATGGCTCAGCAACCTGAATTGGTTGAAAGCGTCGCTCTAGCGCTGCATCTTTTTCAATATGCTTTCGATATTCATCTAGCGTGGTTGCACCAATAGTTTGGAGCTCGCCTCTAGCTAGCATCGGCTTCAAAATGCTGGCAGCATCAATTGCACCTTCAGCTGCACCGGCTCCAACTAGAGTGTGAATTTCATCGATAAACAAAATAATGTCACCGCGAGTGCGGATCTCCTTTAGCACTTTCTTCAAGCGCTCTTCAAAATCACCACGGTATCTGGATCCTGCAACTAGCGCACCAAGATCAAGCGAATAAATCTGCTTATCTTTAAGGGTTTCTGGAACTTCGCCGCGAACCACGTTCTGGGCAAGTCCTTCTACTACTGCAGTTTTTCCAACACCAGGTTCACCAATTAATACTGGGTTGTTTTTGGTTCGGCGAGAAAGAACTTGCATTACACGTTCAATTTCTTTTTCACGACCAATAACTGGATCTAGCGAACCTTCGCGGGCAGCTTGAGTCAAGTTGCGACCAAATTGATCTAGCACCAACGATGTTGATGGTGTTCCTTCAGTTGGACCAGCTGCGGCTGGCTCTTTACCTTGATAACCACTTAACAACTGAATAACTTGTTGACGAACGCGATGTAAGTCAGCACCAAGCTTTACAAGCACCTGAGCTGCAACACCTTCACCCTCACGGATCAAGCCAAGCAATATGTGTTCGGTGCCAATGTAGTTATGACCTAGCTGCAGTGCTTCACGTAATGAAAGTTCCAAAACTTTCTTAGCACGTGGCGTAAATGGAATATGACCACTTGGCGCTTGTTGTCCGGGTCCAATAATTTCTTCAACTTGTGCTCGAACTTGCTCTAGGCGAATTTCTAGACTTTCAAGCGACTTAGCCGCAACGCCTTCGCCTTCGTGAATTAGTCCCAGCAGAATGTGCTCGGTGCCGATGTAATTGTGATTAAGCATGCGAGCCTCTTCTTGGGCAAGCACCACTACTCGGCGAGCTCGGTCTGTAAACCTTTCAAACATTGGGCACCTCCTGCGCAATTTCTATGTATTTATAGTAGGCGCAAAACCCATTTTCCACGACCGAGGGTGCCTGCCCCCAACTTCGCCTAGGCTTACCTCCAATGAACACTCCAAACCTCAGCGGCGCGCCCTCAGAATTAACCATTGGTGCCGCTATCGCCCAATCTGAAGCGCTGCGCGCTGATATTCGCATGCTGGGGCGGATGCTGGGTGAAACTCTTATCAGGCACGCTGGGCAAGATCTTTTCGACAAAGTTGAGGTTGTCCGTTCGCTGTCGGCAGAACATCCTGATCAAGTTTTTGACTTTCTTTCGCATGAACCAACCGAAACTGCAATTCCGCTGGCTCGAGCTTTTTCACTTTACTTTCATTTAGCCAACATGGCAGAGCAGGTTCATCGTGCAAAAGCTCTTTCTGCAGCTAGAGCTCAATATGGTGGCTGGCTTAAACGGGTAGAGTATCGAATTAAACTCGCTAATCTTCCAAATGAGATGGTGCAAGAAACTTTTAGCAGATTAAAGGTTCGCCCAGTTTTTACCGCTCACCCAACCGAAGCTACTCGAAGAACTATTTTGGTGAAGCTTCGTTTCATCGCTAACTTACTTGAGCTTCCAGAATCTACAACAAGACAGCAGCGCTTAGCAGAAACAATTGACTTGTTATGGCAAACCGATGAGCTTCGATTAGAAAAGCCAGAAGTTTTAGATGAGGCACGCAATGCCATGTTTTACTTCAATGCATTAACAAAAGGTCCGCTAACTGAAGTCCTAAATGAGTTAAGCGCAACAGCTCAAGCTTTAAATGTGGAGATTCCAGCAACAAACAAGCCGCTCACGCTAGGAAGTTGGATTGGTGGCGATCGAGATGGAAATCCTTTTGTCACTTCAGAGGCAACTAAAACTGTAGTTGAACTGTCACGGGTAACTGCGATTGCTGAATTTGATCGCATTATTCAACGTCTATCTGATCAATTAAGTTTAAGCGAGCGACTCAGTTCAAACACAGCTGAACTTCTTGAGTCTCTAAACCAGGATTTAAGTAACTTAAAAATTAAAGATCGCTATCGCAGATTAAATGCTGAAGAGCCTTATCGCTTAAAAACAATGGCGATGCGAGTAAAGCTTGAAAATACCCAAACAAAGCTCGCTGCTAACAAAGAACTAGATGGAATAACAGATTATCGAACTCATTTAGAAATCATTAGTGATTTGCAAATCCTGCAGCGCTCGCTCGCCGCTACAAAATCACTTGCTGCAACCGGATCAATTGATAGATCAATCAGAACTGTCACCGCATTTGGCACCACGCTCTCCATACTTGATATCCGCGAACATGCTGCTGCACACACTCAGGTGGTAACTGAATTAATCCCAGATTATGACAAGGCAGATGAAGCTGAACGAACCAAATTGCTATTGGCCAACTTATCTAACGATTCAGTTAAGCCAAAACTTTCAGCGCCAGCTCTAAAAACTTTTGATACTTTTAAAGCTATTCAAGAAGTCAAAACAAGACATGGCGAAGAAGCAATTGAGTCTTACATCATTTCAATGACCAAAGGCATTGATGATGTGTTGGCAGCTGTTTATCTTGCTGATCAAGCTGGGCTGATTAATTTAAAAAGCAAAGACGTTCAGATAGGTTTTGTCCCACTTTTTGAGACTGTTCGCGAATTAAAACTTGCAGGTGAGCTACTTGACCAGTTGCTTAGTGTTGATAAGTATCGTGAAATTGTTTCACTGCGTGGAAACAGCCAAGAAGTAATGCTTGGTTACTCAGATAGTAATAAAGATGCTGGTATTACAACTTCGCAATGGCAGATCCATCAAGCTCAGCGTGAATTACGAGATGTGGCAGCCAAGCATGGAGTGAACCTAATGCTGTTCCATGGCCGCGGTGGCACAGTTGGTCGTGGCGGTGGCCCAACTTATGAAGCAATCATGTCGCAGGCAGCTGGAGTGCTCAATGGGCAAATTAAGTTAACCGAACAAGGCGAAGTAATTAGCGATAAGTATTTATTACCTAAATTAGCTAAAGAGAATTTAGAACTATTAGTTGCAGCAACAATTGATGCTTCCTTATTGCATCGAGATCCGCAGACTTCAAATGAAGAGCTATCAAGGTGGGATCCAATTGCAGATGCCATTTCAGAAGCTGCTCTTAAAAAATATCGTGAGCTATTTGAGCATCCACTACTTCCAGCATATTTTCATCAGTCCACTCCGGTTGAGCAATTAGCAGCTATGCACTTGGGTTCTAGGCCAGCCCGTAGATCGAACCACGATGCAGGTGTTGAAGATTTACGAGCAATTCCGTGGGTTTTTGGTTGGACGCAATCACGACAAATCGTTCCTGGTTGGTTTGGAGTTGGCACTGCAATTGCGCACGCGCGCCAGTTAGGAGCAGGCGATGAGCTCCGGGCTATGCATAAGAGCTGGTCCTTCATGTCTAACTTCTTATCAAATGTGCGAATGACGCTTGCAAAAACTGACATGGTAATCGCAGAGCGATACGTTTCAAAATTAGTTTCGAAACAAGAACAACAACTATTTGATGTGATTCTTGCTGAACATGCTGAAACTGTAAAACAAGTACTTTGGGTTACAGGTCTTGATGAGTTACTAGCCGACCAACAGGCGCTAGCTCAAACATTACAAATACGAGATAGGTATTTACTTCCACTTCATATGTTGCAAGTTGATTTATTGGCGCGGCAACGTGCAGCTGGGGATACAAGTGCAGACTTATCTCGAGCATTGCTAACCACAATAAATGGAATTGCAGGCGGTTTACGAAATACTGGCTGATCAGGCCTGAGGTAATACCAAAAGCATTCGCGTATTGCCTAAAGTATTTGGCTTTACGCGCTCTAAATCTAAAAACTCAGCTACGCCTTCATCTTCAGATTTAAGCATCTGAAGGTAAATATCATGATCAACAATTGGTCCATCTGTTGGTAAGAATCCAAAACTTCCAAAGAAATCAACTTCAAATGTTAAGCAAAATACACGCCTAATCCCCAACTTTTCTGCGCGTTCGATTAAATGCTCAACAACAGCACGACCGATGCCATGACGTTTCATCTCTGGACGAACCGCAACACTTCTCACTTCAGCCAAATCCTCCCAAAGCACATGCAGTGCGCCATACCCAACTGGTTCTCCGTTTAGTTCAGCAATAACAAATTCTTGGATATCTTCAAACAGGGTCATAATTTCTTTTTTTAACATTCTACGATCTGGTGCATATTGTCCAATTAAGGATTTGATAAAAGCTACATCAGATGTCTTTGCTGGACGTAAAAGTAAATTAGTCATTAGGAATTGGCTTCACTAACGGGAATAAAATAGTGTCACGAATACCCTTGCCAGTTAACGCCATCAGCAGCCGCTCAATTCCCATTCCTTGTCCACCTGCTGGCGGCATTCCGTATTCAAGAGCTTTAATAAAATCTTCGTCCATCCGCATTGCCTCATCATCACCCGATGCCGCAAGCGCTTGTTGAGCTGCAAATCTATTGCGTTGATCTTGTGGATCGTTCAACTCGGAGTATCCAGTTGCAAGTTCAAATCCAAAAGTAACTAGATCCCACTTTTCAGCCAATAGCTTGTTGCCACGATGGGCCTTAGTTAGTGGTGAAACAGATTGTGGAAAATCCGTATAAAAAGTAGGAAGCACTGTTTTTGATTCAGCTAAATGTTCATAAAGTTCAAGAATTATCTGGCCATTTTCCCAATCTGGTTTTAGTGCAATGTCCAGCTTGGCAGCAATTGATTTTAGCTTTGCGGGATCTGTATCAACTTCAATAGTTTCGCCAACCGCATCGCTAATAGCAGTGCATACTGGAATTGATTTCCAACCATTAGCAAGATCGTGTTCGACGATGCTGCCATCTTCATTTTCATGCTTAACAACGGTTGAGCCATAAACTGCAGTTGCTGCAGCGAGCACAATTTCTTTAGTCAGATCTGCCATTGTTGTGTAATCACCAAAGGCTTCATACATTTCAAGCATTGTAAATTCAGGATTATGCGAGGAGTCTGCACCTTCGTTACGAAAGTTTCGATTAATCTCAAAAATCTTTTCGATGCCACCAACTAATAATCGTTTCAAGTAAAGTTCAGGGGCAATACGCATATACATTTTCATGTCGTAGGCATTTATGTGAGTTACAAATGGTCGTGCATTTGCACCACCATGCATAACCTGCAACATTGGGGTTTCAACTTCAGTAAATCCTCGACCTCGAAGTTGCTCACGAATACTTGCAACAGCATCACTTCTTAACTGAACCAATCTGCGAGATTCAGGACGCACAATTAAATCTAAGTATCGCTGTCGAACTCTGGCCTCTGCATCAGCTAAACCTTTGTGTTTATCTGGTAGCGGGTGTAAACACTTTGCAGTTAAAACCCAGCTATTAGCTTTAACGGTAAGTTCACCACGTTTTGTTGTTACTACTTCACCAGTGACACTGACATGGTCACCAAGATCAATATATTCTTTCCAATCACTTAAAGCAGCTTCACCAGAGACATCTGCTGTAATCATTACTTGCATATCATCACTGGCGTCACGCAAGGTTGCGAAAATTAATTTTCCAGTAATTCTATTTAGCATTACTCGCCCAGCAATGGAAACTATTTCTCCGGTTTGTGAATCAATATCAAGCGAATTGTGTTTGGCTCTAATTTCTGAAACAAGATGGGTGCGAGGAGCATTGTGAGGGTAGGGATCAATTCCAGTTGTTCTAAATTTGGTCAGCTTGGCCAACCTGATCTGTGCCTGCTCGTCTAATTCTGTCTTATTTTCCATTGGCTAACGGTATCTCGCTTTGGTAGTGGATCGTGGTTTCTAATTGCGTTCAAATACTAAACGCAAGCCCTCTAGCGTTAGGTCAGGCTCGACATGAGTAACAGTGGTGCATGCTTCAACAACTGTGCTAGCTAGTCCGCCCGTTGCAACAACTGCTTTAACTGGTCCTATTTCAGCAATAATTTGGTTCACCAGTCTATCTACCTGCCCAGCAAATCCGTAAAACGCTCCTGATTGCAAGGCCTCTACGGTATTGCGTCCAATTGCAGCTCTGGGCTTTTGCAGTTCAATTTTGCGAAGTGCTGCAGCTCTGGTTGCTAGTGCATCGATGCTAATTTCAATTCCAGGCGCAAGGGCACCTCCAATAAAATCACCGCTTGCATTTACCACATCTAAATTAGTTGAAGTACCAAAATCCACCACAATTGCCGGACCGCCATGGCGGTGGAAAACTGCCAACGAGTTGACTATTCGATCAGTTCCTACTTCTTTTGGATTGTCTGTTGAAATTGAAACTCCAGTTTTAGTTCCAGGTTCAACAATCACTGATTTAACATGACCAAAATCGCGGCTGAGCATTTGTCGCATTTCGCGCAGCACGCTTGGCACTGTGCTGCAAAGTGCAATTCCAGTTATTTCAGGAGAGTTTGCAGTTAAGGCTCGCAATTGAATCGCATATTCATCAGCTGTGGCATATGCGTCAGTTTTAATTCGCCATGATCGAGTTAGGTTTTCGCCATCGTAAAGACCAAGCACGATATTGGTATTACCAACATCAATAGCTAGCAACATAACTCCCCCTAATTAAGCGCAATGTTATCGAGCAGCCGAGTTAACCCGATTCGCACCGCCACCACCAGCCGCTGTCTCCCCAGATCCAGACAGCTTTCAGGCATAGAAATTACTTCAGCATAATCAATAGCCCCAGCTTCAATTCCAGCTTTTTCTAGATTGGTTACAAAACTTGCTGCTGGGTCTGCAGTTAGCGCTGCCACATTTAAAGCCTTATTGATCTGTGCGGCGATTTGAATCTCTGATGCTGATAAGTATTTATTTCTACTACTTAACGCTAAACCAAAGTCGTCTCGAACAGTTTCGACAGCAATTATTTCTAAATCTGGAAATCGCTCCAAGGCCATTTCTCTAATTAAAATTAATTGCTGCAAGTCCTTAACACCAAAAATTGCATGAGTTGGATTAACTATTTCAAAAAGTCTATTTACAGCAGTAAGCATGCCATCAAAATGACCAGGTCGATGCACTCCTTCTAAAGAATCTCCAAATTCTGGGCTTTTAAGTTTTAACATATCTGAAGCAAGCAGCTCATCAGAACTAGGAAGCCACATCAAATCAACTCCCGACCCTGCTGCTAAATCTCGATCTGATATTCCAGTTCTTGGATACTTACTGAAATCTTCAGTTGAACCAAACTGCAACGGATTTACAAATATTGAAACTATTAACTGCCCTGAATCTGTAGCGATTGTTTTACCAACTCGCATTAATTCAGCATGCCCAGTATGGAGGGCTCCCATTGTTGGAACAAATACTCGAGATGAGCTACTTAAGCTTTGTTGAAGTTCTGCGATTGAGTGAACTGTTCTCATTTGTCATCCTGTGAATCTGGTATTCGACAGATCCGTTCCAACCATAGCGAAACCATAACTAGCAGCAGTGCCGATATGAGAGTTAAGCTCAATATTTGAATTCGCTCGGTATTTGCCTGCGTGGCAGGAGCCAGTACATAAGAGAGAGCTAACCCAAAGGAGCCACCAGAAATTATGGTTCCAGTTCGGGAACCAGCAAGTGCTAAGGCAGCCGTTCGAGCTGATTGAATCGCAGTAAAAGTTCGCTCTGGTCCTGAAATTCGTTTTCGTGCAAGCAGTGTCCAGCTGCCAATTGCAACAGTCATGCTCAAAGTTGCTACAAATAAATTCAGTGGAACCTGTAAATAGAATTGAATTTGAATACGAAGTGCATAAGCGATCACTCCAAATACCCAGCTAACTAAAACAAATATTCGAATCAATTGCAAAATGTTTGTTGGTTTCATTTCAGTCTCAGATCGCTTAACTTTCTTACGCCTTGATCTTCAAGCGCAGCTGCCAACTTAGAAACTGCACCTAAGCTATTGAGTTCAGCAGTGGGATCAATTTCAAGCCAAGGTAGTAAAACAAAGCCACGAAACTGCGCCCTTGGGTGCGGTAGCTCAATATCTGAATCGTTTATGGCACCAAAGCTGCTAACAACAATATCTAAGTCAAGGGTGCGTGGGCCATTTTCAATAATTCGCTCGCGATTTGCAAGCTGTTCAATTTCTTTTAGCTTTTTTAAAAATACTTGTGGAGTTAATTCTGTCTCAACTTCTATAACTGCGTTAAGAAAATTTGGCTGCTCCAAATATTGCTGTGGCTCAGTTTCATAAACTGAAGAAATTTTTGTTACAACAGTTGACGGTAAGATGTTTATTTGATCAATAGCTAATTGCAGGTAGCTCAAACGATTTCCTAGATTTGAGCCAAGTGAAATAATATTAAGCATGATTTATTTTTTAACCACAACAGAGACATCGTCAATGCCTAAAGACTTTGCAGCTGCCGGCTTATGTAGTTTTACAACTACGCTAGCAACCAATTTGTTAGCTAAACAATGATCTGCAATGGATTCAGCAAGTGTTTCAATTAAATCAAATTTTTGATCAGAGATTAAACTCCGTACTGAATCTACCAACTGCGCATAATCTACGGTATTTTCAATAGAGTCATTTCTGGTAAGGCTGAGTAATTGCAACTGCAAATCTACGACAAAGAGTTGTTTATTTAATTTTTCTTCTGGGTAAACGCCATGGCAGCCATATTCAGTGATTCCAGTTAACTCGATTGCTTCATTCATCTACAATCTCCGCTAAAGCCTTAACTGCCGCAGCGGTGCCTGCGACATCATGAACTCGAACACCCCAGATCTTATTTGCAGCAAGATAAGCGTTGAGCGCGTGAGTGGCGGCATCTTGGTCTACGCCTAATTCTTTAAGGAAGCGCTTGCGCGAAGCTCCAACTAGCAATGGAAATCCCAATGAGTTCAAAGTTTTAATCTCTGCTATCAGCTGCCAGTTATGCTCGGAAAGCTTTGCAAATCCCAAACCTGGATCCAGAATCAAACGCTGTGGTGAAATGCCAGCTCCCAACGCCACTGCAACTCGTTGCTCAAGCTCCTCAATAACTTCCAGCACTACATTTTGGTAATTGGCATTTTCATACATATCAATAGAATGGTTGCGCCAGTGCATGCATATGTAAGGCACAGTTAATTCAGCCGCGACAAATACCATTTCAGCATCAGCTAGGCCACCGCTAACATCATTAATAATGCTTGCCCCTGCAGTTATTGCAGCACTTGCAACTTCAGCTCGCATTGTGTCAATTGAAACACAAGCAAATTTACTTACTTCAGTAACAATTTCAAGAACTCTGCCCAGTTCAGTCGCAGCAGCTATTCGCTCAGCCCCAGGCCTTGTTGACTCACCGCCAACATCAATTACGTCAGCTCCATCAGCAACAAGTTTTTTCGCATGGGCAATTGCAGATTCAGGATTTAAAAATTGACCACCATCAGAGAATGAATCAGGCGTTACATTTAAAACACCAAAAATTAAGGTTCGATTTAAATTAGAAATATTTTCTGGTAAGCCAATAACGGAGTTCATGCATTTAATTTCGAATTAGAGCTAGAGCTTCTGATCGAGCAGGTTCATTCTTTAATGTGCCGCGCGCAGTGCTGGTAATAGTCAAAGCGTTAGTTTTTTTAATTCCTCGCATTGACATACAAAGGTGTTCAGCTTCTAGAATCACAATCACTCCTGCTGGCTGGAGTGCAGCTTCAATTGCATCAGCAATTTGAGTGGTTAACCGTTCTTGCACCTGAGGTCGTTTAGCATATAAATCAACAACTCTAGCTAATTTTGATAGTCCGGTTATTTTGCCACCAAATCCTGGAACGTAACCAATATGTGCAACTCCAAAAAATGGTAACAGGTGATGTTCACAAACTGAATAAAAATTTATTCCCTTGACCAGGACTAATTCTTCATGTCCAAGATCAAAATTTGTGGTTAGCACCTCAGTTGGATCAGTGTGTATTCCGCTAAAAATCTCCTGGTAGGCACGGGCAACTCGAGCTGGGGTGTCTTGCAAGCCATCACGGGTTGGATCTTCACCTAGCGCGAGCAGCAGCTCAGTTACAGCACGCTCAATGCGTTGAGCATCAATGCCTGTTGAAGTTACTGGCTTTTCATTGCTCATCTGAACTCGGCTTAACATCATCATTGATTGAATTTTTAGCAGCAATGACAACAGGAGGTTGCTTGCTTGGAATGCGATCCACACTTCCAGTCCATGCAGCTCGATGTTCTCGTCTAATTAGTGGCTCAAATATTTTTGCAACTTCAGCTTTATCAAGAGTCTCTTTTTCCATTAGTGCAACCACAAGCGCATCTAATACAACACGGTTCTCAACTAAGATTTCATATGCCTCATGATGTGCTGTTTCAATCAGCATTCTTACTTCTTCATCAATGGCGCCAGCAATATCTTCAGAATAATCTCGGTGTTGCGTGAATTCCCGACCAAAAAATGGGTCTGCACCATCTCTGCCATATTTGATAGCTCCCAGCCGTTCAGTCATGCCGTACTGGGTAACCATGGCTCGTGCTAGAGATGTTGCTTTTTCAATGTCGTTGCTAGCCCCAGTTGTTGGATCATGGAAAACCATTTCTTCAGCTGCTCTTCCGCCCAGCATATAAGCGAGCTTATCTAGCATCTCATTTCTGGTTGTTGAGTATTTTTCTTGATCCGGTAAAACCATTGTGTAACCAAGGGCACGGCCACGCGGCATGATGGTTACTTTATGCACGGGATCACTGGTTGGGAGTGCTGCAGCAACCAAAGCATGACCACCTTCGTGGTAAGCGGTAACTAATCTTTCTTTGTCATCCATTAGTCGAGTACGCTTTTGCGGCCCAGCAATAACTCGATCAATTGCTTCATCTAATAATTCATTTGTGATCTGCTCTTGATTTATTCGTGCGCCTAGTAAGGCTGCTTCATTCAAAACATTTGCAAGATCTGCTCCAGTAAAACCAGGAGTTCTTCGGGCAACTGCAAGCAAATCAACATTTTCTGACAACGGTTTATTTTTGGAGTGAACCTTTAAAATTTGTTCACGTCCTGTTAGGTCTGGTCGTTCAACTGCAATCTGTCTATCAAATCGACCAGGACGCAAAAGTGCGGGATCTAAAATATCTGGCCTATTGGTTGCTGCAATCATGATGACAGTTCCTTTGTCATCAAACCCATCCATCTCAACTAACATTTGGTTCAAAGTTTGTTCGCGCTCATCGTGGCCACCCCCTAGTCCTGCTCCACGCTGCCGGCCAACTGCATCAATTTCATCGATAAAAATAATTGCTGGCGCATTGACTTTTGCTTGCTCAAACAAATCTCTAACTCGGCTAGCTCCTACTCCAACAAACATTTCAACAAAGTCAGAACCAGAAATTGAGAAGAACGGAACCCCCGCCTCACCTGCAACTGCGCGAGCTAACAAAGTTTTTCCTGTTCCCGGCGGTCCATACAACAGCACACCTTTTGGAATTTTTGCTCCCATTTTTTTATAGCGCTCTGGATCAGCTAGAAAGTCTTTGATTTCCTTAAGTTCTTCAACAGCTTCATCGGCTCCAGCGACGTCATCAAAAGTTGTTTTAGGCATATCTTTTGTAATTTGCTTGGCGCGACTTTTGCCAAAACTCATCAATCGACCGCCGCCTTGCATGCGGTTTATAAAGAAAAATAATAAAAACAAGATTAGAACTATTGGTAATAATGAAATTAATAATGAGACCAAAATATTTTGGTTAGGAACCTTTACGGTGTAGCCATCTGCAAGCCGACCAGTGTCAACTTGCGTTTGTAGCTCTTTTTGTAGCTCCAAGCCTTGCCCTGTAACAAAATCAGTTATGGCAGCTCTGCCATCTTTGAGGAATAGCTCTAAACGTTGGTCGCGATCAACAATGACAGCACTTTTTACTTGACCACCACGCAGCAGCGAAATTGCTTCTGCTGTATCAATTTTTGTTGGAGCCGTAGCTCTAGAAACTAGGCTGCTTCCTATTAATAACAGGAAAGTTCCAACCAGAATCCAAATTAGCGCACCTTTGCGGTTGCGCATCTTCTTATCAGCTACATTCTTTTCAGCGATTTTCTTATCAGCCAACGCAGTCAACCTCTTCCATGCGGCCCCATTACCGGTTATTGGCTAACGGTATTCCACCTATTGCAGGTTGGCACCCTTAGGAGTACATGTGAGGAGCAAGCACGGCAACATCTCGCAGATTGCGATACTTTTCAGCAAAATCCAGTCCATACCCCACAACAAAATCGTTTGGAATATCAAAGCCGACATATTTGACTGAAACTGCAACCTTGGCAGCATCAGGCTTGCGTAGCAGAGTTAAAACTTCAACGCTGCGAGCACCTCTTGAGCGCAAGTTTGACACCAACCAATTTAATGTAAGTCCGCTATCAATAATGTCTTCAATGATTAAAACATTTCTACCTATTACATCTTGATCTAAATCTTTATTAATTCTTACAACACCACTTGATTTTGTTCCTGAACCATATGATGAAACTGCCATCCAATCAGTATCTGCATGCCTAGTTAAATGCCGAACAAAGTCAGCCATCAGCACAACAGCACCTTTTAGAACACCAACTAGCAATAAGTCTTTGGCATCGTAATCAGCTTCAACTTGAACTGCCAATTCTTTAAGTCTGTCGTGGATCTGACCCTCGGTTAGCAATACCTTAGTTAACTCACTGCTGACATCTGCTGAATCCATTAACCCTCCCCGTTAGTGCGAGATAGTAAGCCTGTTTGAACTTCGTTTCACTTCGAACCCACCAGGGAGGTTAATTTCTTTCTGTCCATGCCACTTTGAAATTAATTCTTCGACAGTTTTGATGTGGCTTTGATGCAAGCTGCCACTTGGCACACCAGCGCTGAGCAGCCAATGCTGAATAACGCGATTTCGAATTGCCAGGTGCAATTGGGCAAGACTTTCTACTTTTAAATCCGCTTCGATTTGGCAATTAGTAAACTGTTCTAAAGTTTCAGTGCTAAAAAAATCATTATCTACTCTTAATAGTTGCGCCGACCTCACTAAGCCTTCAACTACATCATCACCAAGTTCACGTTGCATCAGCGGCAGCACGTTTTTTCGAACTCGTACTCTTAAAAATGAATCATCTGCATTTGCAGGATCATCAATTACTGCATATGTGTCTGGAATTGAAGCATGAACCACACTGCGACTAATATCCAAAAGAGGTCTGATAAATACGCCTCGAATTGGATTCATTGCAGCAAGTGCTTTGCTTCCTGAGCCCCGCACTAAGCGCATCAGCACTGTTTCAGCTTGATCATCTTTAGTATGCCCTAATAAAACTGGAGCACCATTTAAGTCATCACTTTTTTGTTGGAGTATTTGATATCTGATTTCTCGGGCTGCGGCTTCCCGATTCTCAGCTGGAGTTTCTGGTGCAACGATGATTTCAGCGTTAACAATTCCGTGTTGGCTCAATTGATTTAAAGCGGATTCTGCATTTGCGGCCGATAGCTCACTCCATTGATGATCAACTACAACCACATGAACAAGCCAATTGTTTTTAGTAGCTACTTGATTTGTAGCTAACGCCAGCGCTACTGAATCCGGGCCGCCGCTGCACGCCACGATCACGTTTAACCCAGTGAAGTCGGCCAGCGCCGATTCAACTGCTGTTATCAACTCAAACCTAGGGTCGGGCACGAGGAATCTCCTTATTGGTACCTGCGCAAGATACGCCAAGAGCCGAACTTGCAGGTAACCCGGAGCTTAAATTGGCAGTGGCTAGACTTTTACCCCTACGCAACCCTCGGTTAATACCGGGAGATCGTCAGGCCCTCGACCAATCTCGATGGCCTTCCAAGGAGGAACATGTTTAGCTCGACCCTGACTGCCGCTGGCACAAGCAACATTGTGATCGAAGGCAGCAACCAAACTATAGTTTTGGTCGTAGCAGCTATCTCAGCTCTTGCCCTTGTTATGGCACTTGTCTTTCGCCGCGAAGTTCTAGCTTTTGGCGAAGGAACTGAAAAGATGCAAGAAATTGCAAAGGCCGTTCAAGAAGGTGCTGCAGCGTATCTATCTCGACAGTTTAAAACGTTGGCAGTTTTCGTTGCTCTAGTTTTTGGCTTGCTATTTGTTCTGCCAGGAACTATGGATGTTCGAATTGGCCGATCAATATTTTTCGTTCTCGGAGCTTTGTTCTCGGCTTTCATTGGCTACTTCGGTATGTCACTTGCAGTTAAGGCAAACGTTCGCGTTGCTGCTGCTGCTCGCGATAGCGGAATTGATCGTGCAACCAGAGTTGCCTTCCGTACTGGTGGTGCTGTTGGTATGGCCACAGTTGGTCTTGGACTTCTAGGTGCTGCAGTAGTGGTAATTATTTACCAAGGTGAAGCAGCGAAAGTTCTTGAAGGCTTTGGTTTTGGTGCTGCAATGGTTGCAATGTTCATGCGTGTTGGTGGCGGTATCTTTACCAAGGCTGCAGATGTTGGTGCAGACTTAGTAGGAAAAGTTGAACAGGGAATTCCAGAGGATGACCCACGCAACGCTGCGACCATCGCTGACAACGTTGGTGACAACGTTGGTGACTGCGCTGGTATGGCCGCTGATCTATTTGAATCATATGCCGTAACACTTGTTGCTGCGCTAATTCTTGGAAAAGTTGCATTCGGTGTTGAGGGACTAATTTTCCCACTAATCATTCCTGCTATTGGAGTAATCACAGCTGTAATTGGTGTGTTTATTACTAAGCCAAGGCCAGGCGAGAATGGGTTGAAGGCAATTAATCGCGGATTTGCGATTTCTGCAGTGATCTCTGCAACTCTTTCTACAATTGCAGCTTATGTTTACTTGCCAGCTACCTTTGCTGAATTCGCTGGTGTTGATGAAGAAGTTACTTCACTAACTGGCGATCCACGCCTTATTTCTTCGGTTGCTGTGATTCTAGGTATTGCGCTAGCTGCCATCATCTTGAAGGTAACTGGTTACTACACCGGAACAGACAAGAAGCCAGTTCAAGATATTGGTAAGACATCTCTTACCGGTCCTGCAACGGTTGTGCTTTCTGGAATAGCAATCGGTTTGGAATCTGCTGTTCTTACCGCAATCATTATTGGTGCTGCAGTTTATGGCGCCTTCTTGCTTGGTGGAACATCAATTGCTCTTTCACTGTTTGCAATTGCACTTGCTGGATGTGGTTTGTTAACAACTGTTGGCGTCATTGTTGCAATGGATACCTTTGGTCCTGTTAGCGATAACGCGCAAGGTATTGCTGAAATGTCAGGCGATGTACATGGTGAAGCAGCCAAGATTCTTACTGAGTTGGATGCTGTTGGTAATACCACAAAAGCAATCACTAAAGGTATTGCAATTGCAACAGCTGTATTAGCTGCAACTGCGCTATTTGGTGCTTACCGAGATGCCATCATCCAAGCAGTAGATGAGCTTGGTGCTCAATTTGATTTGCTTGATGCATTTAACGTAACTAAGCCAAACTCACTGTTTGGTTTGTTAATCGGCGCTTCAGTTGTATTCCTTTTCTCATCACTTGCAATCAATGCAGTATCACGTGCTGCAGGTGCTGTGGTGTTTGAGGTT
>Ga0222714_10001927_pt1 | contig 22832 bp, 23 predicted proteins | sample C33_3DmetaG_FD_165048 | JGI IMG/M metagenome (GOLD analysis project Ga0222714, IMG submission 165048) | Estuarine water microbial communities from San Francisco Bay, California, United States - C33_3D | ecosystem: Environmental > Aquatic > Marine > Unclassified | place: USA: California...
AACAACTGTCCACTACGCATCTTTGGAAAGTACCATTTTACATCTGTGTAAAAGTTAACGATATTTATTGTTGCAAAATGTGTTTTGAATCCATCTAACGGATTAAATAAAAATGCCTCAAATCCTCTATCGTTAATACTTGTTAGTGGTAATACTTCTAGATCCATCCCACTTTCTGAATCACCCACAGCAACACTCCAATCAACGGGCATTGTTATTTCGTGTCCTCCTATATCCAGTACCATAGCTGGAGCACTAAATGACTCTAAAAATATTAAAGGAATAAAAAAGAAGTCCGGGTTTGATGGATCAGAATTATCGAGGACACTAAAGCGTACATCCTCGTCAATTTGTTCTGGTAAATTATCTAATTGATAACATTTATTTTCTAAGGTTAAAATTCTCATTAATTAATTCCAATCAACTTTTTCTAATGTAAAGGGGTATTGTGCCTCCTTATAAAACTTCTTACGTTGAGTAAGATGTCGCTTTGCATACTTACAGGTACTTGTAATATCCCATATCTGTACAAAGTCTTTGTCTTTTGCCTTTCTTACGCCTCTACCAATTGATTGGATTACACGAACAAAACTTTTGCCCGGCTCAATAAGAACAAGATTAAAAATACGAGGAATGTTAATGCCAACTGCCGCGACCCCATAAGTCGCAATAACCACATGGTTAGTTCCTTCATTAATTTCGTCATATGCTTCCTTTCTGTCTTTCAACTTCACATCGCCTTTGACAAAAGCTGAGCCTGGAATTAGTTCTTGTAACTTTTCTCCTGCGCTAATTCTGTCTACTAGTATTAGTGTATTTCCTGAATCTTTTATTGTGTTTAATAATTTGCCTAAGTAATCTAATCTTTTATCATCTGTAACAAGATATTTTAGTTCTGCTTGGTAGTCTCTAAATTCTGGTAGGTCAACTAATTGTACAACGTTAACATGACAATCAGAAAGCACACCTTTATCTTGTAATTCTTTTGCTGTAATACTTCCTATTACAGGACCTATGCTTGCGTGTAGTGCTTCAAACTCAAATTTTTCTTTAGGTATAGTTCCAGTTAGTCCCCAACGAATCGGAGCATTACGTAAGTTTCTTGTTAGCAAATTCTTTAACACTTCTGCTTTTGCTTGATGTACTTCGTCGATAATAATACAACTAACACCATTAAGAAATTCAGCAAGACTTAAAACTGTCCCACCGTCTTTAAATTTCTTATCTAGTATATTCAGACTTTGCCAAGTGCATATAGTGTGAGTCTTACCAAGTTCCTTACGGTCACCAAAGTACACACCTACATCAAGTCCGCAGTTCTTATAGTCTTCTTCTGTTTGTGTAACAAGTGACTTGTTTGGAACAATTACCAGTGAACGTCCATATGGCTCGCATAGATGACTTAGTGTTGCTGTTGTAATTGTTTTACCAGCACCAGTTGCAATTTCTTGTAAACTCTGTGGATGTTGTAAGAAATTATTAATTGCTTCAACTTGATAATCACGAAGCATGATAAGTTCGCCTTCGGCAGGATGACCTTTTGGCCAATGCACACCTTGATCAGCCCAATAAGTTTCTGTAATTGGTGCAAAGCCTAATTTTACAGGATGCCTATTATCTTCGATATCAACAATTTCAACAGCATTACGTTGAAGGATATCAACAATAGTATCAAGATGATTAACATAGCCGCTGCCGCCGATTCCAAAAAACGCAACCTTGCCATCCCAACGTCCTAACTTATACTGGGGCATATACCTTGCATATGGTACTTCAAATTTGAGAGCGTTTGCAAGTTTTCGTCGTACATCTACATCAAGCCCTTCTAGCTTGATGTTTACTTCATCTTCTATTATTAATTTACATCTAGATGCCATATTTATAGACCATATTTACGCGACCAAAAAGATCTAAAAGCACTCTTAGACTCTTCTCTATAAAGAATTAGGTCACAAAAACTTTCTATGTAAGTTTTAGTTAACGGTTGCAAAAAACTATTGAAGCATAATGCAGCTATAGGTTTCCATTCATCGCCAACTAACAATTTAGGAAGTTTATCATTATTAATATATACTACTTTTGTATTTTTGTCAACCCAATTGTTTAATGATTTTTCTTTAACCCATTCATTAAAACTTTCTCCTGTTTCGTTCGGTAGTCTAAAAAGAACACTTTGCTCAGAAGAATCTACAAGACCTTTTAAATTATTAAACACTTCGTATGTTTGAGATTCTGATGTTTCTTTTTCTACACATACTAATAACGGGTATCTATCTAGTGCATGGATAGCCGATATTAAATCTGATGCAGGTATCTCAGAAGGTCTTGCTAACATGTCTTGATCTTTTCTAGTTATTATTTTTTCAATAGTAGTTTTAGGGTTAATATTAATATTAATATTTACTATACCAAATCTACGTTTACGATCAATGTATTTGTACAAATTATTATGATCTAGTTTACCAATTTCTGTTTCTGCTGCTTCAAGCGCATTAGGAACTAATCCAATTAGTTTAGTGTTTTCAATTGCTGGAATAAACTCTGTTGATGAGTCTTTAATTTCAATTAGCTTATTGTAAAATAGTGTAACTTTCTCATCTATAACAAAATTATTATTTGAAAATTCACTTAATAAATTGAAAACATTTTGTTCGTTAAAGACAAAAAAATGTTCATGGGTACCTTTTTTATGATAGTAAAAATTACTATAAACTCCTGTTGGTTTACAGATATCTATCTTTGATATTAGTGTTTTGCTAAAAGGAAACCTAACTTTAATCCACAGTGTACGTTCATCAAAATCAGTAGTAGGAATGCTGCTATTACTAACGACAGTAATAAATTTTGAACGATCAACATGTCTTAATGGTTGACGTAACGTATCTAATACAATATCAAAATTAGCTACATCATTAAACTGATTCTCATACTTTTTTAATTTTTCTTTCATAAGAACGTGTTGCCTATCGGTTAATGCAACTCCCTTAAATACCTGCCTACCAATACTAGACATGATATTAATATCACTAGATTCTAATGATATTTTAGGGCCTTGTGTTAAGCCGGTTGCAAGTTCAAGACAATCTTCAATATTTAAAATTTTCAGCATGTAATATACTATAACAGATTAGAGCTTATCTGTCAATCGTTTAAGTGGTATACCTTGTGAAATTTCATTAAGTGTAAACTCTGTCCATGCATAGTCATTAAGCCATTGCTGTCTGTTTGGCATTAACGGATCTTCTATGTCATGCAAAAAGTCTATGTCATTAGCAGCAGGATATGCTAGACTACTAGGTCCAACAAATGCAGGCACACCGTTGAGTATACTGTGTATACCAGGATTGCTGCTGTAACTTATTGTTGCCCATACATTATTAAAGTGCATGTCAAAATCGTCATAGGTGCCATCAATTTTTACAGGGTCTTGTCTACGAACATTTTTAAATTCTCGTTCAATTTCTGGTAGAGGGCATCTTGGATGTGGACGAAATACAATAGGTCTATCTGTATGCCTTTGTATTTCTTCAATAGTATTCATGACCCAGTTGCTTATACTGGGCATACCCTGCCATTGTAAACTTTTATCGTGTTGTCCGCAGATTAATATAAAATCCCCACTGGATCTCCAAGGCTTACAAACCAATCCCAAGCTATCCACGCGAGTGCTATCATTGCCGCTGTTACCAAAGTAACCAGTTCTGTTAATTCCATTTAATCCTACCTTCCATGTTGTACCTCTTTTAATACCACCAACTTCTAGTACTATAGTCGGCTTATCCATTCTCCTATTACGGTCCCAGATAGTTTTGTTTGGAGCCATTCGACCACTGAATAATACACTCCAAATAACATCAACGTCGGCGTCATTAGTATTATCGTCAGTAATAAAACCAAGGGAACGACAACCCGTTCTAAAAGCGTCAAAGACAGGTTTGCTATTAATTGCCCCATATTGTGTCCACAGACTAAACTTCATTCCAATACTTTTCTTTGCGTTTGCCCATTAAGTCTTTAGGTAAACTTTTTCCTGCAATTTTACGATCGCCTTTCATATGATCCATCCATTTGCCAAGTACGCTGTTAATTAACGGATGACCTCCACCGCCTGTCTTGGCTGTTGTATTGTATATGCCGTCGCTATAGTCTAATGATGCATCTTTAAAGTCTTTATACCTGTCAAGTATGATACCAAAGATATAGCTGTCGTGCCACTCGTCTAGTGTAAACATGCCGTTATCTGCATCTTCGTACATGCGTTCAAAGTCTTCTAGGAAACTGTGTGCTACTGGATGATTTAAATTAAAGCCATAAAATCCGCACTCAGGCCATGTTTGACTTCCTTTACCTCTGCCTACATAGGTAACATATTTGTTGTTAGGTAGCAGTTGTGTAAACTCTGTATAACTCCAGGGACTATGAATATATGTGTCTGCATCCATCCAAACTATCCAAGTAGCTTGACGTTTTTTCCAAACATCAAATACTGCATATACCTTGTTAGCAAATCGTACAGCATCCCACTTAAATGCTTTATTCCAGTCTCTTGGGCGTTTTGCTTTTATATGATCAGGAGGAATACCGTTTGCCTTAGGTACATCTTTCCATTTAGATTTAAAGGCATTTAAACTAGGAAGTGACTGCTTTGCATCTAATATTGTAATTTGATCAGGATTTGTATTTATCGGGTTACAATCTTCCGCATACACGACTAGTTTAATTTTATTGTCAACGTTTTTTGCAAAACTATCTAAAAATTTTTGACCATATAAATCTAGTCCTGGTTTATGAAATGTCGTTACTACTATTATACTCATGTTTTAATGGCCCATTTCCTTAAATGTTTCCATGCTGTTCCGTTTTTTAACTCATCTAAAGACCAGTGCATTTGTGCCATTTTATGTATCCATTTTTCTCTATCAAAATATTTTGGTGTTTCAATTAACGAAAAATCATTGTGTGCAACATCCTTAGATTGACTCCTATCGCAATCCGTAAGAAAAACTGGAATGCCTTCGATTGCTGCTACTACTCCTGGACTACTGTTATGATTAACAACAGCCCACGCATTGTGTAGATCCTGAAGGAAGTTTTCTGAGTTACTTATTTTAACATTGGGAATTCTATATTTTATTAACATTTTTTTATGATTTATAATATTTCTGTCGCCCGGATGAAATCTAACCAATATTGTACGCTCTGAGTACTTTCTAATGCGCTGTATTGTTGCAACTAACCAACTCATTAAACTTTTATTATCCATACTCCACCCGCCGTCCCGCTGACAGCATATCAAAACATAATTTCCTTTTTTACTTTCTGGTTTTAACTTTATTCCTAATTTTTTACTAATTAGTTCCCAACGATGAGGATCTGGAGTGTTGTTACAATATTCCCCTGTTGTTGGAAATATTCCGTCATAGCTATACCTTAAAAACTTTTTTGAATTTCCTTTGTCATATGCTAAAAATAAATTACTGTCTATTATAATACTACGTTTATTTCTACGTGTTTGATATTCAAACACTTCTTTTCTTAAGTTTAAATGAAGAGAATTTTTACTACCAGGATGTACAAAACCTTGGACAACAGCTACATCAACATCAATAGGGTCGTAATCACAAACAATAGTTCCCCGATCACCAGATGTCCATACACCCTCTATAAAACTTGTTATTACCTGGGGTTTTTCGGGGTTAGTATTACTAGGCGGTATGCCCATAAGATATGATGCAACAGTAATCAATGGTTTTCCTCTAAAATACTAAATGCATAGCCTGACATCATTTCTTTTTTTGTAAATTGACAGTATGCTAGATGAGAAACAAATGCTATCATTTCATCTTTTGTTGGAATATTTGGATGCTCAATATCTGATAACTTTGAATTGCACAAAATATGTGCTGCATTAGGTCCTAGTGCAATTGCAGGTTTTCCGTTTATTAATGATTCTGTAGCTGCAATACTATTGTAGGTTACTAAACAATGAACATCGTCTTTTAGTGCCGCTTCAATTGTATTAGTACTAATTCTTTCACTACGAAGAGGTTTAAGTCTAACCTCAATTGGCCGATCAGTGTATTTTTTAAGTTCTTGAATTACGTTGTTAGTCCATGTTTCAGCATCAGGTTGATTGAATAATTTCATAACTTTATTACTTGGCGGACAAATTAAAATTTTTCTTCCTTTAGTAAAAGGTGTAAATTTATATCCTGCAGATTGCGCTCTATCAAAAGAACGGTTAACAATTGGTCCTAAATACTGAAGGTCATTTTTTGTAATTCTATGATAAATTTTTGATTTGCTTCTTTCATTGCCTAGATACCCGCTATCAATAGAATAAAATGTTCTTCCGGTTTCTTTACAATGATTATATGCAAGTTGTCCTGACTTTGCTAAACCTCTAATTACTAACGGTATGTTAGTATTAAGTTCTTCTTCAAAACTGCTAAGGTATCCTCCTACTCCTTTAACAAATGCTTCTAGGTATTCATCATACACTATGTTATGTTTTTTATAAGTTTCAGGACCAATATCGTCATTAAAAATTGCTGCTACTTTATTTTCTTTTGTTGCGTCATTCATACCTTGTATTACATTCTCCTTGGTTATACCATAGTAAGTACCTAACGGATCTATTAAATAATTTTCGTAATTTTTTAACAAAGATTTTGTGCCATTGTTTAACGTAAGGTTGTTAACAGTTGTAACTTTTCTCCGTTCCTCTAATTCTTTATCAAGAATCTCTTTGCGTAAATATTCTCTCTCAATTTGATACCATTCTGACGAATACTCACAATCATAATAGTTTTTAAACCAAGGGCCTCCCTCAGTGTAATGTATTGCTTTTGGCTTTCCGTCGTTTGGCTCGTTGTACCATCCTACTAACCAATTCCATTCATGACTAATTTTACCAATTTCATTGTCTTTTAACCAACTAAATCGATGCAAGTATGCTCCGGTAGTAGTTTCATTGTTAACTAGTTCTTTTGTTAATTTTTTATTACTAGGGTGTCCACAATTAAAAAGAACCATACTAGACCAGTTTTTCCTAGGATACACTGTTTGTTGCTTGCCGTCCATTTTTATGCCTTCTTTTGGTGTATAGTCATGGTGTACACACATTACGGCATATTTGTTATCTATTTGATCTATTAAATATTTAATATCTTCTACAAATAAAAAGTCGCAATCAATAAACAGTGCCCAGCCAGAAAAATCTGTCAAATGAGGAACTAGGAATCGAGTGAACGTGAACTCGGTGGTAGCTAATGGATCTATACCCCTCCAATAGTTTCCGCCTTCTCTGAGATTTTTTTGTTTTAGCGGAATAATCGATACAGGTATAGATGAAAGTTTTTCTATGCTGGTTTTACAAACTTGGAATGCTACGTCTTCTCTAGAATCCCAGCCTACAAATATTTTAAACTTCTCGTCGCTCAATGTCTTCTTCCACACAGTTTGTACCATATTGGATTTCAACTAATTTTAAGGGTTCTGTTTGTTCGTTAGCTAGCATATGCCACATACCCTGAGGTATGTGCAATGACTGGTGTTTTTCAAAAACTCCAAAAAGCTCTTGATCTGTACTGTTGTTAAGTGTATACACTGTTGCAATGCCGCTATCTACAAACCAGTGCTCACTACGATGCTTGTGACGTTGCATTGATAAATGTTTCCCAGGCTCAACTGTAAGTTCTTTCACTTTGACCTCCTTACTTGATTCATGTAGTACACGATAGTATCCCCAAATACGTTCTGTTTTTGGTGCCTTCCATTCTTCTAATATCCAACTACTAGAATTTATTTTATTTTTGCCGCCAACTTCCCAAGCAAACTCTAGTCCGTACTTATATTTGTACATTTCGTATTCTGGTGTAGTAGAGTTGTTTCTATCTCCACCGTTTGCAAAAACAACTGTGGTACTTTCATCATATTTTGCTAACATGAGATAGATTGCGTGGCAAGCGGTGCCGTCATCATCATTAAACGAAATAACTTCATCGACACATGCAAGTTCTTTAATAACTGATGCACGTTCTTCAAAAGGCATAAACGGCCTACCTTTTTTACGAGTTAGCCAAGCATCACTATTAAGGCCAACTACTAGCTTGTTTCCTAGTTTTTTCGCAGCCTTAAAATATTCTATATGTCCAGAATGGAGAGGATCAAACCCACCAGTGATCAATACTACACGTTTACTCATGTAGATATTTATGTGTGCAATTTATTAAAAACTTCCTTAATTGGAGTTAAGCTTATCTGGCCAACTGAAAATATAGGATCGTCTAAAGACGAAAGTTTAGCTTCTAATTTTAATGCAGCATAATGATCTTTAAATTTAATGTTATCACCTTTTATATTGTTTGAAAATTTGACCCAAGCTGCTGGTATGCCATATGCATGTGCTGCTATTATTCCATGTAATGAACTTGATATAATAGTTCTACATTTAGTTATTTCTTTTGCAACATCTAAAGGATTTGCATTTTCTAATTTTATAATTTTATAATTAGGAAATAAATTTTTAACCAACTCATAATCTACGTAATGGGGAGTAATTCCTACATCAAATTCTTTTTTACTTTCATTACAGAATAACGGTAGTAGTAATGCAGGGTCGCCATAAATTTCAGGACAATTACCACCACACTCTATAATACGTTTCCGTGTTAGTGGACCTCTTACAAATCGGTAGTCAGCATTTGGATTTAATTTGTGTTTTGTATGCATAGTTCCACTACCAAGAACTATCATGTTATCTGTAGCTCTATGTACAATAGAACCTATACACATTGCAGAAGCATTGCTTGGAGATTTAACCATTTTGTGTTTTATATTAAAATAATCTAAAACATAAGGGGTTAAGATATCTCCAAAGTTAGGACGAGCATTTGACCAATAGACGTTCATGACCAGCCAAATATATAATCTTTTCTGATATTAGTGTGTTCTATTGCGCCAATTGATTTAAGAAATTTTCCAGCACAATAATCTGTATCTGGATGTTGTTCTACAACAATAATTGGTTTGTACTTTAAGATTGTTTTTTCTGCACCTTGCAGAACTTGCATGTCGTGTCTTTCACAATCTACCTTTAATAATCCGAATTTAGGTAGATTTAACTCGTCTAGTGTCTTTAACTCTATTGATCCTGCACTATTTTCAATAACATAACTTGAACCAGTATTTTCGCTATCATATACCATGTTAATATTACCTGAAACATTGCTAAGTGCAAACTCGTTTATTTTAACAGGAAGCCCGGTAACATTAAGTTTTAAACATTCTAAAACTTGAGGGATAGGCTCAAATGCAATGACTTGACTAAACTTTTCAGTTAGCGGCTTTGCCCATAGTCCAACATTTGCGCCCACATCTACTGCTATACTAAAATCTGTTACATATTTGTATGCTACATCTCTTACATCGTCTTGGTACTGCGCAGGCCCGCCATTTTTTACACGCTTAGTTATTAACCGTTCAAAATGACTGTCGGTATCTGGCATCCAGTATTCATAAACTTTTTTCATATTACATACTTGTCATAAACTGATTTATACTTTTGTGTAATTTTCTGGTCACCTTTTAGCGTATAAAAGATGCTACCATATTTATTTTTTCCGTAAACCATCCACATTAATGGCAGTTCTTTAAATTTATAATCTTTAGCTAACTCTGCTAAAATTACTTGATCTCGACCAATATTCCAATTGTCTATACTAATTGCTTGTAACCGAGTCGCATAATCTATTGCAAATGCAGGATTGTTAAATGTAACAAACCCAGCAAGCCAGTTTCCTGCTTTTCGATGTTTTAATACATGTGTATTGTTAAAAACTTTTTCAAATTCTTTTTCAGTAAATGATTTAGTACAAATTGTATCAGCATCAACAGTTACAAATAACTCTGTATTTGATATTTTTTCTGCAACAGCTAAAAATCGAACTGCCTGTAAATATGCAATTCGTGATTCGTCAGAAGAAAAAGTACGGTCCTCTAACGAATATGTTACATATGGTAATTTTGTAAAGCTAGTAGGATTAACAATATGACAAAATAATTTATTTCTTAGCCAAGGATTTCTGTTGTAAGCAGATTTTAAAAATGCTTCTGCCCAATCGTTATAGTAATTTTGATCACATGCTACTAATATGTTTTTGTTCATTAGAGAGATGCATCTTCCATTCCAGCAACTCGAAGTTTAACTATATTTGTAATTTGCCACTGTTTTTGATCAAGTGCTTTAAGCACACCTAACCATTTATTTCTTATAAGAGCAAATTCATTAATAATTTTTTCGTAATCAACTACATCTGCCTCACCGTCAACATATTTTTCAACATCGCGGCTCGACAATGCTCTTTGATAATTTTCTAGATATTTTTTAAAAAACGAACTGCGTAATCTACGCAGTTCAATGTTTAAATATTCTAATATTGCTTCTAGTTCTTGCAGCTGATTAAATCTTTGTTCTACAATACCAGGCATGGATGCTGCTGCCTTTTCTATACTACCAGAGATTTTAACTTCGGAACGAGCCGTTATTAACTCGTTCTCGAAGTATTGGATTGCGTTTGGAATTTCAGAAATATCTCTTGATATTTTACTATACCAACCCATTAACTATCCCATTCATCATCATTGTCGTCGTCGCAGTAGTCAGCTTCTAGATAGTATTTAATAGCATTGTCTAGGTCAAAGTCTGATCCTAAACATTCTTCAAAAACTTGGTCGTTAACACCGTAGTCGGCCAATAGATCTATAAACTTTTCTGCAACTACTTCAATTTGTTTTTTATCAAGATATTCTTTAAACAAAGTCCAAACATCAGTAATCTGATCTTCACTCAACATTATCAACTAACTCCTCATGGTCAATTACTGATTCATCATCAGTTTGGGTATTTACCATCTCTGTCTTTTTATTAGGTAAATCTTCCATGACCATTTCGAGTAGTTGGCCGGTCCAGTTTTTTCTGTACTCTAATGTTTCAACGCCTTCGCTTGATGTATAGCGGTACCGGTTGCCTTGCTTTTCAAGTATGCCCCATTTCTCAAACATGTCAAACAATCCTGAGTAAGGATCCATGCCTGTTTCGTAAGGAATCTTAACTTGTACGCCTTCGAACGGTTTAGCATAACGTGTCTTCATAACTTTACAGGCTGCACGAATACCATTTACCTCTGAAGTTTTGTTACCATCCTCATCTTCTTTGAGTTTGAGCTTCTTCATTGCAACAACAATACTTGATGCATAGATAAAGCCTGCACCGCCTGAAATCTTGTCATCTGGATCAAACATATCTTGTGATGCATAAGTGTGATTAGTTACAACCATACCTACGTTGTATGCACCAAACATGTTGACACAGTTAGTAACAAGTGCTTTTAGTGCCTTGGCCTTACGACCCATGTCACCTTTCATGTCACCTGCTTCAAACTGATTAACTTCAGTAGGAGTCATTAACATACCCAATGAGTCAACTACAAACAAAACTTTAGGACGCTGATCCTCTGGCATTTCTTTGAAGTCTTTCATGAATACTGAAATAGTTTTGCCCACATCATCAATCATAGCCATGTTGAGCTTGAGCAATTTTTCTTCTGATGTGTCCACACCAAGTGCATGTAGCCACGATTCATCAAGTGCGTTTTCTGTGTCAATTAGAACAACAAAAATGCCTTGGTCTTGTGCGTGTTTTACAATGTTACCTGATACAATGTATGATTTGCCTGCGCCAGACTCGCCTGCAAAAACTGATACCTTACCTAGAGGAATACCTTTCTTAAAGTCTCCGCTGATAAGATAGTTTAGTGCATAGTTGCCTGTTCCAATCCAATCAGTAGGATCGTTAAAGCCTGCACTCATGCCTGTAATGCTCTTTGTTAGAGCTGTTCGAAATTTAGTTGGATCGAATGCCTTAGATGCCATATGTTTCTCCTATTTTAAAAAGCCGTTAAAGTCTGTAGACTTTATTTGTAAAAATAAAGCCTACAAACTTAATTTTATTAGCCGTTATTTTGACGTGCGCGGATCATTGCAAGAATATCGCTTGCGCCACCACCTGCCGCAGGTGCTTCTGACTTTGAAGCAGGTGCTGCTTTTGGAGCAGGTGCTGGTTCGTCGTCAAAGTCATCGGCTGGTGCGCTTTTGCTAGTAGCCGTTGCGTTTGGGCTTGCTGCTTTATTAGGATCGCCTGTACGTGCTGCCATTCCTGCTGGACGGAAATACTGACCCCATCTTTCAGCATCATATGCTTCGCCTTCAACGCTAGCTTCAAACATTTCCTTGAGGACTTTAACTTCAATATCAGTTGGCTTCTTAGGAAGGAAATCGCTTAGGTTGAACAGTCCGTGATCATTAACTGCCTTCATTTCAGCATCGCCTAATGCACGTTCTCTACGGGCCCAGTTACTAGTACCGTAGTCAGCATATCCTCCCTTTGAAGTCTTGTTCAAACGGAAATCAACGCCTGCTGTGTAATCAGTTGGCAGCTCTTCCATATCAGGATCAAGCAGACTTGCTTTAATGATCTGGAAAATTTGTGGGCCGATAATAAACCGACGAATTGGATTCTCTGGTGTAGAATCTTCATTCAGCGGACTATCTGTAACAAAGCCTTGGAAGATATAAGAACGCTTCTTCCAATACTTACGACCCATATCTTCTAGTGTAGGATCTTTAAACCAGCCACGCACCTCAGAAAGGATTGGGCAAGTTTCACCATACATTTCCATGCATGGAACTTGTACTTGTACTGGACGTGAATCAGTCTCACCTTTAACGCCAGCAAATGGCAACTTAATCATTAGGCGTTCTGCCCAGAAAAAGTCGTTGTTTGGATTGCCGTCTGGAAGGAATCGTAGTGTTGCGGTCTGACCTTCCTGCATGTTCCAGAAAGGATAAATTGCGTTGTCGCCACCGCCTGTAGAACTACCGCTTGTGCGTGTTTCTTGTTCTTTGAGCTTTGCTCGGATTTCTGCTAATGATGCCATAGTTATGCCTCCTTATAAATGTGCCTATGAGCTTGTGCCTTAATGTGTAGCACTAATATATAGTGTACACGATTTATTTATCTTGTCAACCTATTTGACAAGATATTTTAGAGAATTAGCAGATCAACGAAGACCTGCTAATTCTCTCATTCTGTCAAACTCTACTGACGGTTCCATTTGTTGTGGTTGTGTACGCATTTGAAACTGTTCAAAAGTTTGATTAACTCTTTCGATAAACGCCTTAGCAGGTTCTATGAACTGCTCGCCGTAATCTTTTTCAACCATGGTTAATACAGCGGTTTCGCCTTTGGGAAATTCGCCTGTTTCTCTGTCATAGTAACTTAGTATAAATTCGCCCAGGGGAGCCTTTTGCTCTTTTACTGCTTCGTCATCTTTGCCCGTGGCTTTTTTAATAGCAATGTCTTTGGCCTTCATGTAATCATCTGAATCAACATCGCCGTCTTTGTCTAGGTCTTTGCCTTTGGCTTCTTGTACGTTCATTTCAATCCACTGCATTAATGGATATAGTGTGTTAACGATTTCGTTTCCAAAACGTGCATCTTTGCCCGAGCCTGGCTCACGCTCCATGCCTTTTGCTTTTTTACGCAGTTCAATTACAGGTGCTATAACTTGTTTAAATTTAGCATCACTGGTATTTGCGTTATTGTCTAACCAGCTCATAACATCATATACATCGTTTACATACATGTTGGCTAGATTGCCTTCGTATTCGCCGTCGCCTCTTTCAATGCTTTTACCTATTTTACGTAGGTTGCCTAGTGTCTCAATTGCATCTTTTGATGTCTTAATGTATGCTTCGTCTAGGTCTTTGCCGCCATCCGCCACACCTTGAGGCTTCTCATTCCATTGATCGGCATAGGATTTTGTGGTTACATCCTCGTTGTTATAATCATAAACAATAAACTGGTCAACTTTTTTACGGGGCACATCTATGTTGAAGCCCTCACTGTCCATGAACTGCTCAAACTCACTCACATTGTCTTTTGAGACATAGATAAAATAATCTTTGCCTTCATTCTCGGCAGGAATAATTTCTGCCATTTCTTTACATTTACTGCAACGTCCGATATTGCCGTCTGGCTCTCCCATAATAGGAGCATCGCAACAGTTGCTTACGCCTTCTTCTGATTCTGTTTGAGCCGCTTCGCCAAACTGACCCATCATGCGCTCAAAGCCTTGCTCTAGTTCAATTTCTTCTGGTACGCAGTTAGGAACTTCTTTGCCGCCTTTTTTCTTATGGCCTACCATCTTGTAGCCTTTCCAACAAGGATCGTCTGCGCCGCCTTTCATTTTCCCAGCTTCTTCTAAGTCGTCTGGACCTAATACTTTAGCCTTTGTAGCCTCTGATACTAGTTTATAGATATATGGGAATACATCTTTTAGTTCTTCGTTGAACTGACGAATGGTTAATTGGTCAATCCAATTTTCAGCAACATCTGCTGGAACTTCTTCCATGACTGGAGATTCAAAACCTTCAAATGCTTCTTTGTAGTATGCAGTACGTTGTAGTTGTTCAATAGTTTTCTTAACTGTACCAATACGTTCTTTAACTACATCCATGTAGCCTGCTAGGCTTTCTGCCATTACTGCTGAACGACCCATATAAGTTTTAAACTTACGTAGTTTGTTTAGTTCTTCGCTTAGACTTACAATATAGTTACCAAAATCATCGTATGGCTTGCCGCCTTCGCTTACATGACGAGCCATTGCTCTTGCACCGTTTAGGTGTTTATAAGGATACTTAAAACGCTCACCTTCTGAGCTTTCAATGTAGATTGAGCCAACATGCTGAGTGCGACTCGCTGCTAATTCTTGATTAATATTTTCTGTATGCCTGACAACAATTCTTGCATTGTCTACATTTTGATAACTAACACGGCCAGTGCCGTACATTTTTGACTCCGTCATGGTTCCTTCTCCAGGGCGATTTTTTGCTAAGAATTTATAATCTCTTTTATCTAAATTAGATTTATTAATATCTCTAATATCAAACTCTAATCTACGTTTCTTTCCAAAAACTCGAAGTTCTTTTAAAAAGTTATACCAATTTTTTTGCGTAAGTTGATCTTCGTTTGTAATAAAATCTTTTGAAAAAATTACTGTGAGTTTATTTTTTTCTGTATTATTAGGATCTTCAGAAATATTTACACTTACGGTACCTAGCGTTTTTCCGTTATCTGTATAATCAAAATCGAAAAATCTAGCAAGTTTTGGCATATCCGTAACATTGCCGCTAGCGTCGCCAACAGTTATCTTAGAGAAACGTCCTCTGAGCTTATTAAATAGATCTTCAGCAATATTTTCTAATTTCATCATAATGTATTTATGTCAATAGTTAGTAGATATGAATATAGGCATAGGTTCGATATAATCTATTTCCCCGTCTGCTTGGCTAAATGTGTTATATATTCTTGGATCCCAGTCTTTCAATACATCCATCATTCTTATAGTTAATAGTGTAGCACTAATTAAATCGTCAGTCATACCTGTTTTAGCTTGAAAACTAGATCCTGTTGCTACAAACCCTTTAAGCTCGCTAATTAAGGGTTTAGAGTGTACTATCATTTTGTCGTTTTCGATCATGGTTTTAAGTCTTGAACAAGCCGTAACTTTGGACGAATGGGTAGTGTTAAAACCTTTGCGGAACTTTCTAACGTGTCCTTTTCGTATGGGCTCGCTAACAAACAAACCAGGGATATTTTCTTCCCCAAAGTCATTGATAACAATAAGTGCGGCTTCTCCCAGGCCATTATTTTCTACACTCCAATATATTCCTCCAGGATTTTTAGTTTCTTCTGCAATATAAGCACAAATATCTCTTAATACTCTAATCTGCCCAGGTATTGCTGTAGTATTATGTTGCCATTCTGCTACTTGTTCGTATGTAGGTAGTTCAATAACTTGAATTGCGGCAGAGTCGCCCCCTGTTCCCATACTTGGATCTAACGCTATCGCATACGTATATTGATCAGTTGGTTTTTTATACCATCGTGTTTGTCCCATATTGAGGAATGGAGTTTTTCCCTCCATGGTAGCAAGTTTAATAGAGTTGATTAATGTTTCATCAAATACTAAGAATTCACAACCGTATTCACGACGGAATTTTTCTTCGCCAATACGACCGATTTCTTCATCACGCCATTTTTCATCCCTGTCAGGATGTTCTTCCCAACTTGCTCTAAATGCATGAAAGCCGTTGATGCCTACGTCACTTTCGTTACCATACTCGTCAAACTTTTGTTCTGCTTGTTTCCAAATAGTAGCAAAAGTGTCTTCGTCTGAGTTAGGAGTTGAAGTAATAATAGCACGACCACCAGTTGCCAGCGTAGGTGATATTGAAGTCCAAAATTCTTCTGCAATGTTCGGTTGCACGAATGCAAACTCGTCACAGTATAGTAATGATATGGACATACCACGTCCTGTGTTGCCCGTTGTTGTTTGACTTACAATACGTGATCCGTTTTCAAACTCCATGCTACCTTTGTTATAACTTGTAACACCTGCTCTAATGTAATCCGGACACGTTTCATACACATAGCGTATACGTGCCATAATTTCCTGCGCACCCGTGTACTTGTGTGCAGCAATTAGTATAGTTTGATCTGGATGGAACATTGCATACCATGCAAGATAGATGGCAGCACAGGTCGTTTTACCCGTCTGTCTAGGCATCATGTTGATGTTAAAGCGATGGTTGTGATAGCTATGCATTAAACGTAGCTGATACTCGTAAGGATCAAATAACAACTTACCTCTTACAGGATGTTGTATGTAGGCAAAGTGTCTTGCAAAATGCAGATAGCCTTCATCGGGATCCATGCACCTTGCAAGATCCTCTATCTGTGCATTTGTAAATGTTTCTTTTTGATTGGCTTTTTTAATTAAAACGCCGTCAAGTGATTTACTCATATAACTATTTACTCAGAAAAATAGGCACCGTAGTGCCTATTTGAAACGTCCCATCCCGAATGGTAGTTTTATTTTTTAAAAGGATTCTTCTTTTTGTCAGCAATAGCTTTTTTCATTGGCTCTTTTTTATTGCCGTCTTTGTCCATATCTAGGAAGTCTGGTTTTGCTTTCTTTTCGCTTAATGCTTTTAATAGACGTGCTTTGATAGTTTCAACAGCCATTGGATTGTCGCCGTCTTGTGCTTTTTTATACATTTTCTTTTTGCGATTAATACCACCAGAAAGATCATTTAACATAGTGTTATGATCTGCATATTCTTCGTCTGGTTCATTCTCCCATTCTTCAATATCACTTGCGATTGACGGATCTTTAACTCGAATGTCTGAAGGATGCTTTTCGTGATGTAGGTCGTCGCCGCCCGCCATTAGTTCTTCAGTGTCCATGTATTCTTCATTAGGACGATTGTCTGCGCCTTCACCGGGAATCATCGGCTCGTCGTCAACGATATTACGTAGTCTTTCCATATCCATACGCATTGGCATCATTTCTGGATTAACTGGCTGTGCTGCCTGAAGTCCTGCATTTTTCATCATATTGATTAAATCAGCAACATGATCCTTGCCAGTGGCATTAAGACTGATATTCATTGATACCGGAGTGCCTTCCTGTTGGCCCATTGGTGCCATTCCACATTCTTCTAGAGACTCTAATAACTTTTTCATTTCCATTTTATTTCTCCTGGGTAGCGTCAGTGCGCTCTTTACGTGCTTTTTCTAACTCTTTAAGTAGATCCATCACTCTGTTATCGCCTACTGACTTTTGGGCACTTTCGCCGCCCAACTCTTCTGTTGTTAGAAGGGTTTGATATTCTTCAGCTTCTTTAGTTTGCTGGTATAATTCTTGTGGTTCATTAGGATTTCTAACAATAATATGTGATTGATGTATAGTACAGCAATTGCCAATATATTCTTGTAGTACCTGTACAGTTGTAGGATAGTTTAGTTCTATTTCAAAATAGGTTACTTCGGTATTTTGAAGTTGTGGGAAATCTAACGGTCTTTCCTGTATAGGTGTTTTTTTTCCTTGACTCATTTTTTCTACGCCGTATTTTTGTAGGCAAGTTTCTAAATGGTCAACAAAACCTTCAGGTAGTTCTCCTGCAACTCCTATCTTAAATGGATAGGTTTTTTTTGATTCTATTAGTATATCTTTAAATGATCTCATTGCGCATTGATCCTAAATTCTTATATATGTTATTTATCTTTACCTAGACCTTTTAGACGCTCTAAGAGACTGTTGCGATCAGTTACTACATATCCTTCCCCATTGATAATACCAGTTGGGGGTGTGTCTTCCTTGTCTAATTTTTCTTTTTTAAGTTGTAGTTCAACCATTTTAAGTTTTTTATCTAATTTAGCAACTTTAGCATCAAGACTAGTTTTAAGCATATTACCTGCAACTTCCATTACTCTGCCAGCATATCTTGCTTCTACATTCATTCCTAAATCCATTAGGTCTTCGTATGCAGCCATTGCTTTATCTGCTATTTCATTTAACTCAGTATCTGCCATTTCGCCAAGTCCTTTTACTTGAGGCAATGCAGCAGAAATTTTATCAAACTCAGCTATGTCTCGAAAAGTTTTTTCTTGTTCAGCAATTTCATATTTTTTTTGTTCACGCTCTTGCTTTTCTGCGTTCTGAACTATTTCTTTGCTGTCTGGTAGATTTAACAAGTCTTCTAATTTTTTAGTCATACTCTTTTTTCCACTAATAATATGCTACTATTATTTATCTTCTTCTACCATTGTGGAATATATCATGCTCACCCACTATGCGAAATAGAACACCTTGCTGCTTGCACCATGCTCTTGCAGCTTCCCATTTCGCTTGATTCACTACCCAACTTGCTTGATTGTGCTTGCTGCGACCAAGTTTTTCTTTAATAGTTTGATTTTCAGGTTTAACTTCAATAACTTCTATTCGTTGTTTTCCGTTTTTATCAGCATAAACGATAAAAAAATCAGGTACGTATATTGTGTGTTTACCGGTTAGTGGATTTCTATAAGGTATTTTAATTGCTTCGCTTGCCCATTGTTTTATAGCAGGATGCTCGTCGCAGAATTTCATAAAGGCAAATTCCCAGCCAGACCTATAAGTTGGTGTTCTATTGCCTACATACTTTGAAGGATTTTTGAGATTGAACTTTCCCTGAGCGTAATGTGCCATCTCAAACTACAATGTTCCTTTCTTCGTATAGCTCTATTTTAGAAACTCTGTAACCTATGGTACTACTTGCAGATCTGTTTAAATTTAAAATTTGTGCAACGACATTACTTAACTGTACATCAGTTATACCTTTTAGCGTGTCAATTAATTCAAAAGCAGGAATTTTATCAACCCCTGCTTGCTGTAGTATTAACGATGCAGTATTAACCGCTGCAACTTCGTCAAAGCCTCTTTTTTGAAAATATCCAACAACAGCATCGATTTCTGCAGGAGTATAGTAGATTTCTTGATTAAAATACCTATTAAGCATACGACTTGGTTGATTTGATTTGTCTTGTACTGCTTTTTGTAAGCTGCTACTTGTTGCCATGAATTAACCTCAGTTTGATTTAATTGCTTCGCTTGCAATTTGTAATACTTTTCTATTACCATTTTCTGCCATAGAAATAATTTCTTGTTCTATAGCCGTTTGTTCTGCTGTTGTAAGATTATTAAAATCTCCAAAATTTCTACTATTCCAATCGCCGCTATATGCACCAGTTGCTAGTACTCGTTTAACCGTTGCATTAAGTGCAGGTCTATTAGTTGACAATTCTCTAGATACTAGATTAGCATCTAGAGTTCTAGTTGATGCAATAGTATTATTCCTTGCAGTATTTGTTGAAAGTCCTGATATTCTACTAGAATTAGTACCTATTCCTGTACTTCTCGATGCTCCAGTATCCCTTTCTCTAGCGCCACGAGGAGACGGAAACAGTATTTGTCCTAATCTATTAATTTGTCTGCCTTCTTTGCTAGTGTTTAGTATAGAAGTGAGTATTCCTCGAGGGTCTTTTCTTCCACTAGAAATATTTCTAAATATTCCGCCAAGTGCATTTATACCTTGATTGTCATACTTGTCAAATTGGGGGATAACTACAGGTTCAATAGTTCTAACTCTACCAGACTCATAACCTTGAAATGCTTCTAAAGTTGTTAATGGACTATGCACTTGGTCGTAACGTGTTTCTTGGTCTGTAAATCCTACAGGCTCTTGTCCGCTTTCAATATTGCCGTTATTGTATAAAACTCCCTCGTATGCAACCATCATACGATTTTCCATTATTCCAGCGCCTTCACTGTAAGCTAAGTTATCGTGACCCCATGCAGTTAGAATAGGGTTGACAAGAGTGTATGAAAACCAATTGTGTCTTGAAAGTTGATATATTCTTATGTAACTAAAGAATGGTCCATTGTGCCCATTATCTAAGCCGTACTTAGGCACTTGTCCTTTAAATTTATCCCTCGGACCAAAATCTAATGGTCTACCTCTATCATTTTTATGGCCATCTTTAAAATAATATTTGTAATATTCTTCTAACATGGCTCTAGTTAAGCCAGTATTATCATCGTGCAACGTTATGGTAATTTCATCATAGTCTATTCTAGTTTGCACACGTTTTTTTCTGTTATATTGCTGTTTAGTAGTAACTTCTGCTTTAAATTTTGGCAGGTCAATACTTTTTACTAGTACACCTAGTTCTTTTCTGTACGTAGAACTATTTGCAATTTTATCATAAGGAGCTGCATATTCAAATACTACATGGTATAAGAATTTACTTTTAGGACCTAATGCATGTCCGTGCTCAGTAAACAGTTGCATAGCATGACGTGCATCTCTAAGATGCAATTCGCTATCACTGTTAATTAAATATAAGTCTGTTGCTCCGATTCCCATAATAATATTTATCCTGAGAGAATAACCGCGTAGATAATAAAAAAGCGAGAACTATTTTCATAGTCCCCGCTTAGTTGAATGCCAACGTTAAGTGTATTAGATACTGCCGGCGTTTGTTCCGCCAGTAATCTGTGTGCCACCGTCAGCGTCTTGTGTGGCTCTTGTTGTTATCTCACCAATGCCTAGGTTATCAGCACCTTCAGCACCGTATTGGATAGCATTGTCGTAACGAATAGTTAACGATACTGTTACAGGATCATTTGTTGCATATGCTAGTGTGTTATAATTAACACTTTCAACATAGCAGCCTACTAGATGGAATCTATCTAGTACGTTTGCGCCGCCTGCGTCACCGTTACCACCGTCTAAAATTTCAATTCTAGTTTGGAATTTGTATGTACCGCCCGACACTGCTGAAGACTGCTCCCAGAAGTCAAACTGTCTCTGGATCTGCTGTCCAACAATTTTCTGCACGTTATTGTTAGCATCTTCACGCAAGGTTAGCGTAATTGGTTCCCATGTGTGCTTACCAGCTAGATATGAACGGCTGTTGTAAGCATCAACTGTAATCTGTTCAAATGTTAAATTTGGACGGGTTACATCTACTACTTGTCTCGATATTTCTCTAACACCATCTGGGCCGCCTGTTGTACCAAATCCGTCTAGTAATACACGGAAGCGATACTGTAGCTTAGGCATCAATAGTGAGCTATTAGAACCAGAGCCAGCTGTTGGTATCGAAATATTTGTTAATGTTGTGATTGGCATTCTTAAATCTCCTAATACATAAGTATTTATCTATTTGGCCCCCCATTTCTGAGGGGCCTATTTTACCATTAGCCTAGTGCAGCAATTTCACCAGTATTCTTAATTCTCAACGGAATGTAAATAAACTCCACTGCTTTTACTGGTTCAATTGCAATATCTAGATAAAGCTCATTACGGTCTATTCTAGCTGGCGTGTTGTTTGACTCATCGCAAACCACCAAGTAGTCATATAGCGCACGTAAGCTCACTAGTTCTAGACAGAATGCATCAGCTGCTGCCTTGATCTGATCACGTGTGATCTTATCGTTTGGTTCAAATAAGTATGGTCTTGCTAGTTTTTCTAGCTGGCCACGCATATAAACAATCAAACGTGCTACGTTTACACGGTCTAGAGCACTTGCATTTCTTGCACGAGTCTTTTGACCAAACACAACAAGACCTGCACCGCTTAAGAATGTAATTGGATTGATGTTGTTGCTGTATAGTGTATCGCGCTGTCCGGTGTTTAGTGCGATTGAAACAAATTCGCCTTCACTGTTAATATAACCGGAAGCTGTTGCGTTTGTAACACCACCGCGTCTTGTACCTGCTGGAGCAAACCAGGGGAATGCAACTTGGTCGTTTAGTATGATTGTTCTTAGTGCCATATGGCTTGGAGGAACAACTACGTTATTGCCAAAGTTGTCGCTAGTAAAGCCCCATGGATAATACATTGCCATGTATTCGTCATAGCTGACTGCACCTTGATCATTATCTTCAACTGCTAGTCTAACGTTTGATGCCCATTCGTTTAGCGATGTTGCATCTGGTGTTAGTCTTGCTGGAGAATCGCCAACAACAAATGCTGTTAGTCTACGATCATAGTTTAGTGTGATCATTTCGCCAATTAGCTCAGGATAGCCTGGGCAAGCAATTAAGTTAAAGTAACGTGAATCTTCGTCACGAATATCTTGGTTGCTGTTGACCATTGCCTGTAGAGCTTGTGCTACCGACTTACGTTGTGCATGACGGCCAAATGTACCTGAACCGTCTTCGTTATTACCTGAATCAGTTACCCAACGATGTGGATAATATGTATCCATTGTTGCATCTAGTTCGTAACGTGGGTTAGGACCTGCATTTACGTCAACCCAGTTACGTTCAAAACGCTTAACGTTAAATCCACTTCTACGTAGGTTCCATAATAGCATACC
>Ga0222714_10001928_pt1 | contig 22812 bp, 40 predicted proteins | sample C33_3DmetaG_FD_165048 | JGI IMG/M metagenome (GOLD analysis project Ga0222714, IMG submission 165048) | Estuarine water microbial communities from San Francisco Bay, California, United States - C33_3D | ecosystem: Environmental > Aquatic > Marine > Unclassified | place: USA: California...
AGCTTGGCGATAGCCGACGCCTTGGCTGCGGCGGCCTGCGCTTCGGCGGCTTCACGGGCGATGCGTTCAGCCTCGAACGCCACTAGGTCGGCGTCACGTTGGGCGACTTCTTCGGGGGTTGCGTCGCGTGATTCGGTGCGTCCATCGGGGTAGACGGTGGTGATTGTGAATGACATTGTTATTTCTCCTTTATTGGTTGAAGCCAAAGACTGTGAGTTTGCCCGTTACTGTTCCACTTGAAGTGACGAGGTACATTCCATCATGGGAAGCGGAATCCGGGTATGTTCCTGAAGCATCAACAATTCTTGCCCCGCTGTCCGCATACATATCAACGGTTCGCCATGCTGTCGGTTGTAACAAATAGGGACCAAAAATGTAAACGGTAACACCGCTCCATAGCGTTTGGATTTGGTTGGCAAAACGCCCATAAATGGTTTGCCTTCCAGCGCTAACTGTTGCCCCATCGGCGTTTAGAAATTCAACGGTGTAGGTACTTGATTGAGGTGTTCCGCTATTTGTAAATTTCATTTGGGTTCGTTGTCCAGTTGTATTGCCCAACTGTTTCATTGACACCATGTAGTTGTCGTAGTCACCCGTAAACACGCCATTCAGGGTCAAATTTGTAAGTGCCGAAAAATCAACTGACCCGTCAACGTTGATAGACGCAGACGTACCGCTGTAAGAAATAGAGGTGGGTGTCATCACCACAAGACCGTTCGTCATTATTTCCTCATTCCATACACCGCGACACGACCAGTCATTGTTTGGCTTGAGTTGCCAATAAGTGTAATTCCATCATATGACGTTGATTGATTATGTGTCCCGCCCAAATCTGTAACAGATGCCGAGTTATAATCGTCGGCCATTACAGTTCGCCATGCCGTAGGTTGAGCCAAATAAGGTCCGTAAATGCTGGCAACAAAACCTGCTCGTTTTGTAATCCCTCGCGCACTAAGTACCCAATAATTGGAAGTTTGCTGAAATCCAGAGACAGTTGTGCTCTCAGCAAACCAATATTGGTGGACGTATGAACTAGACGTTGTGTTATCTATTCCACCAACACGCAATCTAGATAACATGCTTTGACCGCCATTAATGGCGTGGTGCCCGACAATAATATAGTTATCATAGTCGGCACTAAACACCCCGTTTAGCGACAACACCGAACATGCCGTAAGTGAAACGGAGCCGTTCGCGCTAATCGTCGCTGACGTACCCGTGTACGCAATCGACGTAGGTGTCAATAGAATCAAACCGTTCTTACTCATGCTCCCACCAAACCGAACACCGAAACAAGACCCGTCAAAGTTGTTCCTGCGCCCATAAACATAGAAAAGCCGTCATACGCTGTTGATTGGTTGTGTGTGAATGCCTCATCTTCAATGTATGCGTTGTTCTGACCTGAGGCACCAACAGAACGAATAGCAGTCGGCTGGGCTAGGTATGGGCCGTACAAATAACTGGTGAATCCGCTTCGTTGAACGCCACCAGAGGCATACCAAATACCTTCTGTGGCAGATACACGAGCGGCTCCGACAGTTGTAGACGAGGCGTAGAGATACTGATAAGTGTAGGAACCAGCGGTTGAATTATCTGTGCCTGATGCCCTCAATCGGGCATAAATGATATCGACTGCTGTGCCACCCCGTAAATTCTGACAAACAATCATGTAGTTGTCGTAGTCAGCCGAGAACACGCCATTCAGACTGAGTGAACTAACCGCCGTGAACGTCACCGACCCATTCGCACCAATCGACGCTGAAGTTCCCGTGTACGCAATCGAAGACGGAGTGAGCAATACCATGCCACCCAGCTCCTCAGGCGACACCCACGTTCCATCGAGGACACGCGCACGCACCTTATTCGGTGACCATCTTCCAACCGTTGTCATGAGAACGTCACCGTTTCACTCGTTGTGGATGTGGCTGTCACTTGCGTAATCTTGTAGCCACCCGAAGTTGTGGTCGAGGCGGTTACGCCTGCTGAGAACGTGGCTGTGTAGGTATCGGGGTATTTGAAAATGACAATGCCGGAGCCACCGGAACCGCCGTCGCTGTAACTATTCCCTGCGCCGCCACCGCCGCCTCCAGTATTTACTGTTCCTGATGTTTGTCCAACATTGGCTTTGCCGCCCGTTCCTCCACCACCAGAACCGCCTGCTGAATTCCCACCAGTGCCATTAAAATGGCCACCACCACCGCCACCTGCATAATTGGTCAATGTTCCAGAAATACTAGATGATGCCCCACTGCCACCCGCACCACCAATTTGTGGTTGACCGTTTTGACCACTAGTTCCAGCACCACCACCACCACCCGAGGCATAGGGAGTGGTGTAAGTGCCATAGCCATTTCCTCCACTATTTCCTTGACCAGAGGTTCCAGACCCACCTATGCCGCCGTCGAACCTTCCTCCACCACCAGAACCACCGGAAGCGCCATTGGGAACTGAAGTTGCAGCGTTCCACCCACCACAACCACCACCAACTGATAAAACTGAATGCAACACACTGTTTGCGCCATTGGTTCCCTTGCCGCCAGAAGACGTGCCCCCCGCACCTACGGTTACTGTGTAACTGGTTGAAGCGGTTAAATCTGTATTACCAGTCAAATAACCCCCAGCACCACCGCCACCATAATCAGAACCTGCACCACCACCAGCAATGACGAGGTACTCAACTGAAACGGTATTTGGACTAGCCGCAACCCAAGTGCCGTCAAGCACCCGCTCCATCACCTCAGTAGGCGACCACCGACCATAAGTAATCTCAGGCACCAGGAACCTCAACCCACGAAGTCGAAGCCTCATCCCAGTTGTACATCTTGCCGTCAGACGGATACGGGACAGGCGCATCCCATAGGCAGGTGTCCTCGTTTAGCACCCACGAATCGAACGGCTTTGGCGGGATGAAAGCGTCTCGAGTTTCGTCGTAGGTGTAGCCGATACCGGCATAGTTCTTGCGAAGTGGTGTGCCACCGAGCGTGTGGATGCCACCACGGGTGTTGTAGGAGGTTTGGACGTAACGGTCGCCGGTACGGGCCGACAGTTCGGCTTCCTTGCCGTCGTCCTCCTGCCGTCCCTTGGTTACAAAGACGACAATGTTGTCGGCATCGAGTTTGGCAAAGTGGCTCATGAGAATGTCACCGTTTCTGAGGTTGTGCTGGTTGCGGTCACTTGAGTGATTTTATAGCCGCCGGATGTTGTGGTGGTTTGGGTGACACCACCAGAGAATGTGGCTGTATATAAGTCGGGGTATTTCAGAATGACGACACCTGATCCGCCGTTAGTGCCGTCGTTGGTTGAACCCCCTGCGCCACCTCCCTCGCCTGTGTTGTTAGCACCAGCAACAGCCGAAATACCAGTGTTGTACCCACCATCACCACCACGCCCACGTGTTAATGCTGTACCAGTAATGGAGGACGAAATACCAGAACCGCCAGATCGAGTCGAATAAGCGTTAACACCTACCCCAGCAGCACCACCACCACCAGCACCACTACCACCACCAGTTCCGCTGGAGTTGCCTCCCGCATAACCTTGATTCGCCGTTCCAGAACCACCAGTGCCACTCGAAACCCAGGCTGATGCGCCTCCGCCAGAACCGCCAGACAAACCACTTTGCTTACTGGCGTTTCCGCCTCCGCCCCCTCCACCACCGCCAACAGTGGTTATAGTAGAAAAAGCACTACCTGTACCATTTCCTCCGTTGTTGTCGTACCCTACAGCACCAGCACCGCCTGCACCAACTGTAATTGTATAAGCAGTAGATATCAAAGGCGTGAAAATAGATTCGGCTGATGCCCCGCCACCACTCGGCTCGGAAACAACTGATGAACGATACCCACCCGCACCTCCACCACCACTTCCAAAATTACCACCGCTATTCTGACCACCGCCACCGCCACCACCAGCGATGACCAAATACTCGACTTCCAACGGGGGAGGAAGAGTTGCCGCAACCCAAGTACCTGCGCCAAGACGACGCAAAACCTCAGTAGGCGAAAACAGTCCCGAAGTCGTCATACTCAGGAGATTTCTTCGTAAGCCACCAGAACATCAATGTAACCAGAAGCATTACCAGACTTGGCGTACAACGTGTCGCCTTCCTCCAAATACACCGGAGTCGAGTCCTTCATAAACGCTTCATAAGCGGCAAGAGCCGGAATCGTGATGGCCTTCGCCAGATAGTAGTCCGTGCCAGAGCGCGTGATGTACAGATCAAACGCGACGTTGACCGATGTGCCTTCCGTGTTGGCGGCCAGAACACCCGACAACTTCAAGACCTTGCCCGAGGAACCGGCATTAGCCAGCACCGATGCAGCCGTGCTGTTGGCCAGCTTGACCAGGGCGGTCTTGCCGTAGATTGCTGATGCATTAACAATATTGGGAGCAGCCATAAGAATCCTTATCCAAATACGAGAGCCATGGCAATGGCTTTTCCTGTGGTGATACCAGCCGGCGCGGCCTCGAGCTGCGCAACGCGATAGTCGAGTGATGCAGTAACGGCCGAGCTGTTGACGCCAACTTTAGCTTGCAAGGCTTCGATAGCGTCGTTGGCATCGGCGTGCTGGCTGGAATGCGAGGGACTGGCCAGCGTGTCTGTCGACAGCGGGTTGGTCAGTGTGTCAAGTGAAGTGGGGTAACTGGTTGCCATTGGCTATCCGATCAGTCGAGCGACAGCGTGAGCGAAGTGATCTGGAAGGTGTCGCCGGCCGTCATCGAGGCCGAGGCACCGAGGGCGCCTGTCCACAAACAGTTGCCTGCGGTCGAAGCATCCCACAGTGACCAGTGAGTGTAAACCTCGGTGGTTGAGACGTTGGTCCATTCGACCGTGCTGGAGGTAGCGATTGATCCGCTGGAAGCGGCCGACCAGCTAGCGGCCTGGCGGGTGGTTTCGGCGGCTGCGTTGTTCGTGCCGTCTTCACCGGGATCTCCGAGGTGGAGCTTGACGTATGTGCTTGCGACCGTAAACGAGACGTTGCGGAGCGTATCCAGCAACGCGTTTTCGGCATAGTTCGAAATAGACATGAGTTACCTTTCACTCAATTGTATGACAACAACAACATCTGATCCAGCAGATGTGGATCCTACTTGATCAATGTCAACAGTTAGGTATTGATTTTGATCAATGGTGATAGTCGTGGGAGTTGCGCTGGTGGCAAAAAAATTATTTTCAAAAATCTGTGGTCGGTTGGCTTGGTTGGAAAAGATCGTTGCGCCGTTGCGGTTGATGTCGATAATGATGGACGACCCCGTAGGAGGGGTGCCACAACTTACCGTGATCGCCTCGATGTTAAAGTCTGATGGTGCATACCACCTGGACTTGCCGGTGTAAACGACCAGCGTGCCGGGGGCGGTAAAGGTTTGGACCGTGAATCCGATGCCGTCGGTGCCGGGGTCGCCTTTGGGTCCGCGTGATCCGGTCTCGAGGATGACTGTTTGCTCGTCTACCTCGGTGTGGACGGCCGTAGCGTCGCAACCGGCCCCCAGAACCCGGACAATTGTGTGATCATGCATGGCTGATGTCGTTCTCCACAACAACATCGCCCTGGAAACGTGTGTGAACCTCGCCGTTGGCGTAGGTCCGCTGCACGTCGTAGAAATACTGGCCGGCCGAGAGGGCGCTGGTCTGGGCGGCGGTCAAGCTGAACTGCCATTCCCCGTTGGCGGCGTCAACAAAAGCGGTCGTGAACTGGGCCGTTACGGTCGAGGAGTCGGGATCGGGGCGCATCTGCACCAAAAACGTGGATCCGGTCAGATCTTCTACATCGCCGTCAACGTCGTACTCGGTGACCAGATGGGTGTACGTGTCTCCGCGCCGGATCCGGATCTTTCGTTTCGGGATTCGAGCCACGCTCACCTCCAACCTTGTCTGCCAAAATAACGCTACAACCGTAACACTTGACAGCCCCGCCGAAAAGTAGGCGAAGCTGCTTGTGGATGATAACAGAATCTTCCTGATGTAGTTGTATCATTCTGCGATGCAAAAACTCGGGAGCGTATCGGCCAGACAGATAGAGATACAGCAGGCCATCAAAAAAAATGCTGCTCGGTTCCACCGATTCAATCGTAGTCGGGTGTATGGTCGAAACAGTTCTTTCCAACCCGAGGTAGATCAAGCCTGAACACCGGCTCGACGGGGTCCGCCCGATACAGCGGCAACACTCACGACGCAGGGAGTCAGGCGTCCGAAGCCCCGATCGAACCTAGCAGGGGACCCGAGCCACAAATGGCGGGGACGGTCAAGTCAGAACCGGGCGTCCCCCACGCGAAAGAAGCCAGGTGTGGTAAGACAACTTGCCTGAAGGCCCACCTTTGCAAAAACTCAACCCGTTCCTGACCCAGCTGGGGGGAGAGGAGACTGCGTTCGCCCAGGTTAGAACCTCGAACGCTACCTATCTCCAATGATGATAAGTAAGTGAAGATGTCACTGTCACAGCGATAGCTGAAAAGCCAGGACGATATATATAAGTGGGTACCCCTGGCACACTCGGTTATAGAACGACTGGTTGTTTGAAGCCTCCGGACCTGTCGGCTTTGTACGGGGAATGACAGCTTTCCTACAAACAAGACGCTTCACACCTACTTTGACAATGTCACAACGGTGTATGAAGCAAGCCTGGGAGTAACGGTGCTCTGACCTGGGGTTTTGTGGTGTGTTGTTGTGGTTGTTGTACCCGGTGAGTCACGGTGACTTTGGGTACTGAGAGAAGAGGAGAGGAGGCGAAACGTGGAGACGAATCGTGACTGGGCGATCAAGCGACTGGAGGCTCGTGAGGTTGGTAGCAGCAATCGAGTTCTCAACTCACGGCCTCCTGAGAGTGCCGGAGTTCACCAACCGCAAACGCTACGGAGCCATCGCCTCCCATGCCAGCCACCACACTTCGGGAACCTCACCTCGTGTGCCGGACTGACACGGGGGCGCAAGGACTCGGGACGCTACCCTCGTCCTGGCTCCGGCGTTTGTGGTCGTCTATCAGGGGAGATGCGCTGGTTCTACTACTACGGGCCTCGACATCTTCCCAATCCGGGTCAAATCGAGCCGATCATCTGGCACCAGCATGATCTTCGCCACGGGGAAATGCACCCCATGCCGAAGTTCACACTGTTGCCCATTGAGAAAGTCCTCGATTGTGACTCCGGCTGGGTGCGAGTCAATGCCCGTAGCAAAGGGTTGCGGGCTCTGATGAAAGGAAGAGAAATGAGTTTTGAGCAAATCAAAGCGGTCCTGACAGGCCACGATACTGAGTTCACGTTCTTGCCGACATTCGAGCAAGACGCTGCAAAGCGGGCTCAGTCGATCTGCCAGGAAGCGCTTGGGTACGCGTGCATGGCCGAGGAAAACTTCGACCGGTCACTCTTGACCGCCTGCTATTGGGACGCCTTCAAGAGCGAGTCGGAGTGGACCAAGGAGTGGACCGAGCGACCGATTCGTATGCGGTTGTTCACTGGCTCTGACTGGTCCGGTCCTGAGGTCATGTCGCTGCCCAGCACGACTGGGCCTCGCTGGCAGAAGATCCTCGTCACTCACGACCAGGGTCGGCTGGACTTCAAGGGCCAGGTCATTCACAAGTTCGACCAGTTCAGGATCTTGGGGCCGGTGTTTGAGGGCGACCGAGACGACGCCGAACTGGATCTGCTGAACTTGGTTCGTGCCTTCAACCACCTGTGCAACATCGGAGATGGTCGTGGCTCACGCCCTGACCACAAGCGACTGAACAGCCTGGTTGGTGACGGCTCAGACTTCTGAGCCAAACGACTACGCCGGGGTCGGCTAGGGAAACCTAGTCGGCTCCGGCTTTCGCCTTTCTGGCCCTGCGCCCCAACTGCCTCTGGGTTCACGGGGAATCGATCAAGTACGAGGAACCCCACCTCGTCTCGACCGATTCTTGGGAACTTCACTATCACGGAAAAAGTCCGGCAAGCCGGACAGTCGGAGGCTACGCCCCTCCTCTTTCTGCGCCGCTTTGCGTCGCTAGAGCCCTGGCCTCGAGAGCGGGGTGGGCCTGCACTGCGGAGACGCCGTCAGCACATGAATACTTGCGTTCACTTACCCATTGGAAAGGACAATGTTATGGCTCAGACAAGCAATGTTCGTCTCAAGGATCTGCTCGATCGTGTTACCAAGATGGGCGGGGAGCTTGCGGTTCAACGTGGACAGTTCGTCAAGATCTTTGGCGAGATGAGCCATGTCGAGCGTACTGCGTTCTCGATCATCGACCATGCGGTGACGACGATTGCTGTGAAGTTGCGTGCGCATCTCGAGGAGATGGATCACGCACATTACCAAGAGCGTGAACAGATGGAATGGAGGGACTGATATGAGTCTTGACGATATTGATATTGAACATTGGTTAATGCTGCACGACTACACAAACGTCGAGGAATGGGCATTGCAAGCAGGCTATACCTACCACAAAGACAGAGACATTTGGGAAATGGACGCAATGTACGTCAACATCGAAGACGAGTTGCGTCGTTTGCTTGAAGAAGAAATGAAATCATACGAATAGGAGGCACAGTGTTTATTGACCTATACCCGATTAAAGGTGGCGTTGGCACATCAGTAATTGCAGCCACACTTGCTGGCACGTTGCCGTCTGGCGGCGAGTCACTGTTGATGTTCACTCGCAATCGCAGTGAGATCAATGATCAGGTCGCCATCTTTGGCGTCGCGACAATAGATGACATCAAGCATGGCGAGCCCAGGAAACTTGCTTCGTTTCCTCGAGATGAGTTCATGCAGAACCAGTTCACGACATGGATCACTTTGTCTTCACATGGAGACTTTGCGCCAGAAATGTACACGGATCTTGATCATGTAATTGCGATTCATACTCCGTATGAAGGCAAGACGAAGTCAGCGTTTGACGCTGCTGGCTACAACTCGTTGCGTATTGCCATTGTCGAGAACTCATATATGGCGTTGTCTCGATTCTCCAAAGACAATGTCGAGTATGACTACGCAATTGTGTTTACGTCCGATGGGCCGCTGACAATGCAGGACTGTCGCAACGTCATGGGAATGCATGACAACACCGTGTTTGAATGGCCGCACGATGCTGCTATTCAGCGGGCTGTCGATGCCGGCATCTACGTAGGTCGCCTGGGTCGATTAAAGAACCAGTCGTTCAAACCAATTATCAAAGCAATTACCCGAAAGGAAAATCATGCAAGCAACAAGTGAGTACGTTGAGCAGTTCCTTGAAACTATTGATCAGCCTGAGTGGGCGACCGAAGAACGGTGGCCGCAGGTGTGGACCAACGATTCAGAAGATCCTGGTTTCAAGTTCTACTTGACTGCGCCGGATCCGTACGAGCTGCTTGAAGACGTTGTCAACCTGGTCAAGATCAGCGAGAACGATGTGTTCTACATCATGACTGGATGGATGACGCCTGTTAATGACGACGGCGAAACCGAGGATGATGCTGAACGCATGCGCGTTCGTGTTGTTCTCGGAGCTTCACCTAAGTGTGATCCGTTCGTTGCTGTGCAGCGTGCGGGCCAGGGTGTCGAGGTCTTCGAGAACATGGGCGAAGGAATGTTCCCCGACACATTCAATGCTCTGATGAGCAACAACTGAAAGGAAAACCATGACAGACACAACAACCTACGCAAGCCAGATCGTTAATTCTGGTGACGACATGATGGATCATAAGTGCACGTCGCAGATTTATACGCCTGTTGACTTCACTGTCTCACTTGAAATGCTCAATCGTTTACGCACCATGTATTCGAGCATCAACACGCAACTGAATGTTGTACGAAACAATTACTCAAACGACATTGAAGCGATTGGCAACCGACTCATCAGCGAAGCTGAAGATCGTGGCTGGTGTGGTGTTTATGATGAAGTTATTGAGGATCTCAACAGCCATCTTTACATGGAGTTGCCATCGCGTGAGCGCACATTTACATACAAAGCCAAGTACACCGTGTATGTAGAGGTTGAGGTTGAAAGCACCAACGAGAGTGATGCCGAAGAGCAGGCTCGAGATCTCATTGAAGAGCGACTCAATGAAGTCGAGGGCCTTGAAGAACTCGACAAAGAATGGATTAGCCGAGAGGACTGAAGCACATGATTTATACTGACATCTCAGCAACGCTTGCTGATGCCCGTCAGTATGCCTCGAGCGTGACGCAACTCATGATGCTCGATCGAGTGACATTGATGATTGCAGACACACTTGCACAGTACAAGCGGTTCAATCAGTACGCATTTCTAGAGAAAGCAAAGTATGGGTACGGCGTACCCATTGATAATGAGGAGACAAAGTGAGTAACACAATGACAGTCGTCGGCAACTTGACCGGCGAACCAGAGCTCAGGTTCACCCAAGGTGGTGCAGCCATGTTGACCGGTTCGATTGCTGACAATCGTAGGTATCAGGTCAACGGTGAGTGGCAGGAAGAAACGTCGTACATTAACTTCATTGCGTGGCGTGAGCTCGCAGAGAATGCTGCTGCTTCGTTAACCAAGGGCGCTCGTGTAGTTGTCACCGGTCGTTTGCAGCAACGTGATTGGACCGACAAGGATGGCAATACCCGCAAGTCGTATGACCTTGTTGTTGACGAGATTGCTCCGTCGCTCCGCTGGGCAACAGCAACCGTGACCAAGACTGCCAAGTCAGATGGATTCTCGAAGCCGGCGGCGCAGGCTCCTGCCCCTGTTGAGTACATCGAGGAAGATCCGTTCTGACAAATGACAATTGACGAATTCATAAAACTATTGAAGGCTGACAATAACAATGCGCTAAGAGTTCTTAGCTACAGAGTTGTGTATGTGCCAGACGACAACGAGCCGATCAATATAGTCGCGACCGTCGAGCACATAGAAAGTGCGCTGCAATATACGCAGATCCTGCGACTGTCGCATCTTGATGCTCAATACTTGGGCAACCAGTTGCTAGTTCAAGGGAAGGCTGCCGATGACCAGCGAGGTGCGTCCTTCTAGTCACATAATCAATTGCGCTCGGTGCCACTGCGTCGAGCCAGAAGCGGGTGTCATCGAAGCTCACACTATTTACAGTGTGAGTTTCTTTGCATTATGCAAGCAGTGCGTACAGTCGACGCTTGCATTTATCACTAAAGGAGGAGATGTGCGTGGAGAAAATGATCCTGAGTTTGGTGTGCTTGCACTGCTCGATGTCGATGACGTTGATATTGCTGAGCACCATTGGTCGTGTGCGTGCGAAGAGTGCGTTGTAGATGGTGACCAGCAGCGCAAGTTCCTGCTCGAGAATGACCACGATTTCTTCGAGCAGATCTACAAATCAGCGTGATGATGCAACACCCATTGGGTAAGATGTCACCACATATTGGCAAGGCGTATGGACCCGCCGTAAGTCAAGGAGAAAACAATGCCCATTGCAAAAGATCTATCTGATCTACCCCCCGCCGACAAGCCTGCTGGTTGTCCGCCCGTAGCCGAGCCACAGTTTGTGTCGGCAATTGCTGAGTCCTGGTTCGACCAGTACCTCACCAATGGCGAGCACATGCGTGCCAAGGCCAACCCCGAGCTGCCGTATCGTGCGTCATACACAGCGTTCCGTTGTGATCGGCAGTTGCACTATGCAATGCAGGGTATGGATCGGCCCAACCCAAACATCGCTGACGCATATCGAATGTCGCTTGGCACGCTCGTTCATGCTGGCCTCGAGGATGCGATCAAAGCAACATTCCCGAACGCTGAGTTTGAGAAGCAGGTTGATCTCACAACCATTGGTGTGCCTGGCTCGGCTCATGCTGACATCGTGACGTACCTTGATCAGACCAAGCCGAAGGTCGACGCAGTTGTAGAAGTCAAGACAGTCAATGGCTTTGGCTTCAAGTCGATGGCGACTGACTTCAAGGGCCCAGCATCTGGCCCTCGATCCGGCCACATCCTGCAGGCAGCGTTGTCAGCCTTAGCTCTCGACGCCGACCGTGTGATCATCGCCTACTTGTCGATGGAGAATCTGTCGCCCAGCATGAAGCGACACACGCAGTCCGACATCGGCAGGTTCGCAGCCGAGTGGCACTACAGCCGTGACGAGTACGAAGCGCTGGCTCGCAAAGAGATCGAGCGCATCCAACGTGTGACTCGTTGGCTTGACATTCCTGAGTTGATTGCACCGACAACACTTCACGATGATGAAGTTCCAACAGGTGCGTACGTTCAGGATCCGCAGCGTGGCATGTGGGTCAACACAGATGGAGCAGGCAACATCACCGACACGGGTCGTGTGTGGTTCTGCGACTACTGCGATTGGCGTGACGTTTGTACGTCTGACCAGCAACGATACGACGCTGCCACACCAGCCCCGTTCTAACCAGAAAGGAAATCATGGAGTTCATTGAAGAGCCTCAGCTCCGTCCTCGAACCAAGTACAAGGTACGTGCGTTCGTTGAGGAGCTTAAGGAAACGCCAAACAAGTGGGCTATTTACAGCCGACCGAATGGCAAAGATGATCGTCAGAAAATGACGAACTGCTATAGCTCGATCACTCGGTACCGCTTGCGGTATCCAGAGATTCGATGGGAACCAGCCAAGGACGACCAGGGATGGTACGTCGCAGCAATTTATGAACAGGAGGCCTGACATGGCAACAGCAATCAAGATCCCTCGTGATGTTTTCCTTCAGAAGCTGAAGGACAAGTTGACCGAGACTGACAAGAATGAAGCAATCAACGAAAAGCGTCGCGCTGAATATGAGAAGACTGAAAGCAAGTGGCGTCAAGATGTCATCAAGCACATTTACCAGACAAAGCCTGAGCTGTCTCATCTCTACGCATCGTACGACAAGACTGTGACGATTAGCACCAAAGCAATTCCTGATCTTCCTGCTTGCCCGTCCCTTGATCTGTTGCCCAACCTCAGTCATTGGGAGCGCAAGGAATTGCTTGAGACAATCGCAATCATCGAGTTGTCGGATGCCGAGTTCGTGCCGGCATCGATGACCAAGAACGCATCGCGCTTCTTGATCTAACAGAGAGGAACCATCATGGACATTAAGTGGGTTTCACCCGACGAAGTACCCACCGAAAGTCGACGCACCGCCTATTACTACAAGCGGTTCGCTGACCGGCTCCGCAAGAGTCCCAACAACTGGGCCGTGTGGAATGAACGTTGCGATGGCGCACGTTTCTACGAAGCACGCAAGCGTTACCCAGATCTTGAGTTCCGCAAGCAGAAGCTCGAGACGACTACCAGCCAGCCCCGTTACAAGGTGTTTGCTCGGTATGTTGCAAGCTGAGTTGCCACTAGGGGGCGATGCTCCCAACGCAAGAAGCACTGATCCGATCAGTAGCCACCTCGCATGCGCAGCGATCCGTGAGAACAAAACACTTGCGGACCTCGTGATACAAGGGGTTGTCGTCCTGTCTAATGTTGCCGCCGACTCTGGCCGCCTACCTGTGACCGACGATGACCTCTTGTATTACGTGGAATCAATGACCAACAAACGCCAACAGCGCAACGTCATTGCCCGCACTCGAGGTTTGCTCGAGCGTGACGGATTCTTTGTCCGTGTACCAGGAGACCAGGTGCAGGTTATGCCTTCACCCGAATTGTTAATCAAACTAACGGAGGACTAATGAGCGTTTATACGTCATGGCACTTTCACAATCGAGAGCAAGAAGCAAGCCGTCGAGTTCGAACACACGTACAAAACTTCAACGCCTGGGCTACCGGTGTGTTGAGTATTGACGACAACGAGCTCACGTTGTTTATGCACTCGTCTGAGCTGGTTCGCGCAATAGCGAGCAATCTTGCCAGCCTTTCACATGACCTTTTTATGACAGCCAACGAGATGGATGTCGTAGCTCAGGCCAAAGCTCAAGCAGATCTGGTCGGCTGATGCGCGAATACCTCTACCTAAGCCAAGGCGGTGACGCCTACATAGTCCAAGACGACAGCAACGATTCGTTGACTGCGCTTCAAACGTTGGTGGGTGGCCTGATCCAAGGCGTATACCCAACCAAGCTCGGGCCCGAGGTCGACACATGGGTAAATGAGGAAGGTCTGATGATCGAAGGATTTGGGATCAATCTCGTGGCCTCGTTCATTACCGGCCGGCAACTCGTTGGTCCGTGCGTTATTGCTGGTCACACTCGAGGTGGCGAAACAATCAGCGTGCCGAAGAAAGTTGTGACCAAGCTCAAGCGTGAAGGTTTGATGATTGACGAACGCACTTGGGCACCGTTTGAGATTGCCAATCGCTGCTTTCCCACGACGCTATATTCAGAGGTATGCGAGTGAACAAGTGCAAGGAGTGTCATCGGGTCTTTCACATGGATGATCGCGATGACGCCGATGAGTGGTACTACGGCCACGACTGTGAAGAAAATCCTATTGCGGAAGACCCGTCCGATGATTTAGGATATGAGATTCACACCGATTAAAAATCAAGGGGAACCATGCGCGCTATTCAACCGCTCGCTGACCTAGAGTCACGAGCCCCCGAAGCTGGACGTATCCGGCTCGGCATCAAGACTGCCAAGGCCATGAAAAGCCTTGACACATTCAGGTTTACGTCGCCTTACCGTGACTGCATCGAGGCACTAGCCGATGCGTACGGTGGAGAGGTCAAACCGTGGAACGACCCCAAGGCCAGCCCTTCCAACCAATGGGAAGTTGTGACTGCAGCCAGCGAGGTCGAAGTGTTTCTGCCACCCAACCCTGTGAGTACATGGTATGAAATGTACTCGGGTGGTGGATTGCTGCGACGCTGTGACGGCGCCGTCTGTCAAATCCCGCAGCAAACTGGCCCCCAGCAATGGGAGCCGGTGGATACGCCATGCGTCTGCGCTGCTAAAGGCGCTATGGAATGTTCACCACATACCCGTCTCAAGGTACTCCTGCCCAACGTTCCTTTCCGTGGGGTATGGAGGCTTGAGACAAAAGGCTGGAACGCACTGAAAGAACTGCCCGGTATGGCTGATCTAATCCGTCAGCTAAACGAGTCCGGTTCGATGGTGCGTGTGGCGCTGGGGATTGAGAAGCGAACCCAGATGAGGCCAAGCGGTAAGCGTAACTTCGTCACGCCAACACTCACGATGCTCGACACCCCCTTCGAGATAATGAGCGGCAAGGCAAGCATCGCATCCCTAGCGCCCGCCCAGCCTGCACCCAAAGCTCTGCCCGTGTCTCCATCTGAGCCAGAAATAATTGACGCCGAGATCATCGAGGAAGATGAGCGAGTGTTGGCTGCACGAGAAGGCGTCATGGATTGTGCAAGTCACTTTGGTGTTGATGCCACGGCGCTTTGGCTTGGCATCACGAAACAGGTAGGAGCTAGGGGTATCTTCACGGACGAGCAAGTGACCCGCATTAATACGGCCGTTCTTAAGATGCGAGATGGCTCGTTGTTCCCGGAGGGATTTAACAACGATGGCACCCCAATTTGGTCTAGATCGACATGACCAGTACCCCATCTTGGTTTGTTTCAGCCCTTTGTAGGGGCTCTGACACGAATTATTTTTTCCCTGAAGTGGGTGTGTCGATGAAGCACACAGCAAACATCCGCAAAATCTGTAGCCAGTGCCCAGTTAAAGAAGAATGCCTCGAGCTCGGGCTAGAGTCGCACAATGATGAACATGGATTCTTCGGCGGCAAGTCCCCTCGAGAGCGTCAAGCGATTAATGCCGAACGAAAGCGTGCTGCACGTCATGCGATTCGCCAGGCCCGGCGAGTACATGACTATGAACCAACGCAAGCATTGGACATGGACCGCCAAGCAGAAACGGGCGTGGCGTGAAGCTGCTTATTGGGCGGCCTGCGAGTGGCGTAGTAAGCCCACGAGCCGCCGCCTCAACAACCTGGCTGTAGTCACATGCGTATTCCCTGTCACAACAAACCGACGCAGAGATCCGCATAACTATTTCCCTACTATCAAACCAGTAGTAGATGGTTTGACGGATGCTGGCCTATGGCCCGACGACACACCTGAGTACGTGCGGACAATCGAGCCAGTCTTCACCCGAGAAGATGGCAAAGTCACAATTGTTATTGGAGAACTGTGGCCGGAATCAAAGTAATACCCGAGGAGTTTGCAACACTAGATCCTGGACCGAAGGAGTGGACAACATGGCACACGAACCTGAAGAGACTCCTGGATCTGGTGCACAGCGCGGTCGAGGACGACCAAGAAAAACGCCGGTCGGCTCGCAAGAATGGGAATGCGCCCACTGCAAGACTAGAATAACTACGCATGTTCCCCTGTTGGAATCGCCGTGGTGCACGCGGCACACGGGGGGCCCACGAGTTATGAAGCTCGTGCGCACTGTCACCGAGTGAAAGGCCAGTCATGCGCAAGATCCTTGCAGCTTTGCTGCTTTGCAGTTGTACCGCCACACCCGCCGAAGTGGTTAAGGAACCAACCACATCACTAGCCACGACCAAAACAACACAGGTAGTCCCAGTCCCAACAACATCACAATCACAAATCGCAGCGTCTGTCCCCAAGGAATCTGTTTCAATCGAGTTGCTAGTCGAGAATGCACTTCGTCAGGATAATCCATGTCCCGAATGGTTCGACGTAGCACAAGACGTAGGCTGGCCTCTTGAGCTTTGGCCGCAACAATCTTATGTAATTTGGAGAGAGTCACGTTGTTCTGTCGAAGCATGGAATGAAGAAGATCCTTTCGGTGGTAGCCGTGGTTTGATGCAGATTAACCAGTTCTGGTGCAAGCCATCTCAATACACAGCACATGGATGGTTGCAAGACCAAGGCATTCTTGATCATTGCCTAGAACTGCACGATCCTTCGATCAATCTCGAAGCATCGCTCGCAATCTTCACGTACTCAACGCTGAAGAATAAGAACGGCTGGAATCCGTGGAGCATGCGCGCAGACTTTGACCCGCCTGCTGTAGAGAGTTGATCACACTAAACAACTCATCCTGCTCATACTGGCCTGCGGGCGTGACTCGTCGGAGATAATAAACGGCGAGGGCAATGGTGGAGGGATCGATCTTCATAGGACGAATCACATTAGTTCGTCACATGATCACTTGCGCTTGGCTCGTGTAACTTTCTTGTTGCGATCTGGGATGTAGTGCATCTCCGTGATGCATTTCTTGAGGACAGCCGTGCCTGCACTGTACGACTTGGTAGCTGGCTCATATGTGCAAGCAACGTACAAGTATAAATCGTCCTGAGAAACAAGATAACCAACAGCAGACAAAATACAAACCTCGTGTTTGTGATCTGCTTCAAACCAATCGTCCCCAATGCTGTAATGGTCCTCCCAAAAAACTTCCACTAACGGCGGAAGCTCGTGGGTCGTTACCACTTTTCCTTCTTTCGATCCTGACAAAAGACGGGGGCTTGGAAGGTTATGTTGTGTTCGGGCGTGACCACGGCGAGAGCCTGCTGGGGCACTTCGAAACCAAAGTTGTTTATCCACGCGTACTCGTCCAATCCCTTCAGACTGCCGTTAACTATCATATTCGGGGTTGAGATGTATTGGTGCCAATGCCCAATCCACATAGTCTGGAACGGAGTGCCAACATCCATCGCACGCTGGGCTTTTCTGGCCTTCATCCGCATGATGGGCGGCCAGATCCCCCCGATCCCACCGCCCCCCGATACCTGATCTCCGTGACTGAGTAAGTGATGCCAGCCGTAGATCGGGATCAAAGTGTCGGCGTTCTCAGACACCTGGAAAGTGACCCGCTTGTCCTTGGCGAAGTGTCGCTCGACCATCTTGCCGAGCAGCCAGTCCATGTTGGTGCGAGCCCGCAGTTTCATCCGTGGTTTCCGCGATAGCCGGCCGTGGTTCCCCATCACACAAGGCACGTGGACTTTGCCAAACTCGTCGGCCAGAAGGCCAATCGCAGCGGAGATCTGTTCCGACCAATGCAACAGCGAGCCAAGGATCGTGTCCTCGTTTGTCTCTTTGAGCTCCTCGTGAATGTCGCCCGAGAAGATGTCGCCGCCCAGCATGCACACAACACCATCAAAAGACATGCCAGTGAGGTAGTGCCTCGACATCTTGATGGCGTTCTCAACCCACATGTGTAATCGCGCCTCCGCAATCGTGCGGTCGTAGGCGTTAAGGCCACCAACTTCCTCGGCCAAAACCACTTCGTCAAAATGTGTATCTGATAGCAACAGCGCCAAGGTTGCGTGTTTCTTGCGCGACGATGGCGGTACAGCCAACCACTTGGGAGGCTTGATGGCAGCCGACTCGACTGCATCAACAAGCTCCAAAGCCTTTTCCAGTTGGGCCATTTGCTCGAGAAGCGCAGCGTTCTGCGCATCGGCCGCCCGTTGCTGACGCTTGGCGCGTTCGAGCTTTGCCCGAAGATCAGCGTCGTTCATTTCGATAGCGTCGAGCTCATCCCCCAGTGACACAGTTGCACTCCTTGTTCCGGTGGTGGCCTACTGCCCACTTAGAAAACTTTGCACCTCGAGCTTGACAAACCTGAAGTATTGCTTTCGTTGTGTACTTTGGGTTTGCCAATGCAAGCGCAAGTGCTTCTTTGTCTTCGTCAGAAAAATGAGCAGTCTCTACCATAAAGAGACACTCATTGCGCCTTGGTTCCGAGAGAACATCAAGCTCTCCCAATAGCGTGCTTTTATCTTTAGCCATGGTTCCCCTCATGTTGTGGATGCTGGCTGTTTACCGACGCACTAAGACTATGTCAAGAATCCTTGGGCTTCTTGCCAATGATGGGCTCGACAGAAACGCCAGCCTTGGCCGCGATCCCGTTGCCTATCGCATATCCCAAGATACTTCCGATCATTCCGATGCCAGCCTCGTTAGGAATTGCATTGACCGCAAGAAGCACCGTCAAGCAGATGAGGCCAACCAAGGCAATCAAGGCCTTGGAGGGATTGTTGATGTTCATTACTTTGCCTCCAATTCTGGAAAGGCCTTGAGTGCTTCAAGGACCGCAGGTGGATAGTTGTCCCCACATACATACCTGATATGCCACGACTCAGCATTTCTGCCAGACGCGACCTCCCAGGAAAAACCGTACTGAAGGACCGGAGAATCCCACCAGCCCTTGCCAAGCATCCAGGCAAGGCGAGAGCCGCTAGCGCCTGCGATATCGATTGCTAGGCCCCAACCGTGGTTGCTGGTACCAGGGGTAGCCATCGGGGCACGACCCTTCTTCAACCAGTATGTCTTACCATTCCACCGTCTGGCAACAGGCGGAATGCGTTTGCTCCAGCTTGTTGAATATCTCTGAAGGAACCCGCTTTCTTGGCGCTGATAGGCGCGGTAGGTGTCGGCCGTTGACGTTGACTGAAGATCAATGCCGTTGAAGTAGGCGTTTAGCTGAAGACAATTAAAAGCAGTAGCCGCCTTGTGGTGCAACGCACCCTTAGTCCCATGAAGCTTGCGAAGCAGGCGCTCGTCAAGCTTGCCATTCTGCTGGCCAGCAAGATCACTTGGCTGGATAATTGGGAGGACGTGATACTTCATGGCTATACCTTGATGATGTAGTTGACGACGATGTACGGCTGAAGGTTTTGGTGGCTTGCGTTGCTGCCAACATCTGATTCACTAACGGTAGCTGTATACGTCGGGTTGGGGTTTGTATATTCCGTATAGTTATCCCCATCTTGTGGAGCGGCGGCAATTGCTCCCGTTCCAGACTGAACGATAACGTCGTTAAGTGTTGATCGCTCAAACACGTGCCTATGATTTAGCGTAGTTGAACTAACCGCAACTGAAACATTGTGTTTGTGTGTCGGCAATTCGCTTGCAGAAAGCTGATGCGTTTTTGATCCGCCAGTTTGGCCGAGCTGCAAAAACTCCCCTTGGGCCGAGTCCAAACCAACGCCAACCTTGCCCTTCAAATTTGGAAGACTAAAAGAAGAACCGGATCCGCCGTACCTATATCCGCCACCAGCGGCTCCGCCAAAAGCCTCAAACAAAGCAGAGTAAGTTGTTGTGCTTAGTGACTGACCTTGGCAAAGAAGCCAGCCGGTGGGAGCCGTAACACCGGCATATTGTGTAATCACACCAGCGGGCACGCCAGAGGGGCTAATCAAACCCTCAACCTGAGTTGCAATTGCAGAAATTCCAGCAGCACTAATACTGTCTGCTTCAATTTGGCCCCATTTAATCCCGGAACTTTGTGCCGAATCAGCAACGAGCACCGTATTGTTTGCGCCAACAGACAGTTTCTGGGAGGTTGTGCCATCAAATGCAACCAAATCACCCTTGGCCGTCTGAAGATTGACATAACGATTTGCCTGTTCAATTGTGTAAGCATCGAGAGCGTGCTCAACAACGGCACCAAGCGTATGCGTCTGTGCAGAAGATCCGTCGTAGGCGCGCTCAAGTACGTTGAACGAATTTGCCACACGTGTTGAAATAAGAATCTTTTCTTCTGTTGCCAAACCTCGATCAACAACTACAACAAATGGGCTACTGCCCGGAGGGAACGAGCTGCCATCAACCACAGAAAAACTCATGGCTGCGCTAGTCAGGGCGGCAGTTAGTGTCGTTTTCTGCGCGCCTCCGTCAAAATCTTTCAAAATATAATTGTTAGGCATAGTTCCTCACAGTGTTACCAATCGGACCACCATGGTCCCTTCAAATCCAGTTAATGAATCAGACCAATCTTGTGGCGTGTATTCGTACGCCTCGAGACGCACGCGTCGAACAATCTCGCCCTCGATGTAGGACAGCGGACGCTTTTCGCGCCACGCATTAATGAGGTACTCCATTTCTTCGTCAATGTCAATGGAGTACAACTGGCCTTGGCCATCGTTGACCACGCTCTTTGAGTAAAGGATGAGCGGAACGACAAACTGCTCGACAGGCGGGACAACAGGGAATGCACGTACGCGCCAATACTTAAACGTTGGGGTGCTTGTTCCGTCACCCTCAAGCATGATGGTGGTGTTGAAGTAGTTGCCCTGCTCGCCATCGAGCTGAACGTCAATAGTTGTCTGACCAGATTGCTGGCCGACAACGGTTTCGATCTCTTCGTTGGCATCGTTCAACATTGTCATCGTGACTTTTTCGCCCGAGGCAAGTGCATCAAACGATGCAAGGGCGTCGGTCACCGACTTGCGTTCAACAGCTCCGTAGTAAATGTTGCCGGAACTAAGCGTTCCTTCGGTCACGTAACCCGAAGTGGTGCTGGCATACACGCCGTTACCGGCTACGCCAAATACCGTGCGACCGTTGAACCGAGCTACTGCCGTTGCTGTCGCAGACTGCTCGGCATAAACGTCGGTTGCATAAGCCGGCTGCAACGTAGCGGGAGTAATCGCCAGACTTGCTCGGCCAGCACCAGTCTTGTTCGGCCCAATGCCAGACCAGGTAAACCAAATGTATTGGCCCTCGGCCGTTGCATCGTAGACGGGACCTGGATCATCAATTAATGGACCATAAGAAATAGATCCGTCAGTGCCAACTGTGGAAAGACGAACGCCCTTGTTGGTGCAAATCAACACCAAACCCACATGGCTAACAGCGTTGTAAAGAAGTTCATTGGTTCCAAAAGGTGCAACTTCTGCACCTAGCACCAAGTTGCCACTGCTGTCAATTGTGAATCCGTACAGCTCAGACCTTGATCCGCTGTAGCCACCCACGTAAAGCTTGCTTCCTACAGCAAACGCAGTGGTCCACGTAAATGAGTCCTGAAAATGCGCATACAAAAGATTTTCCGAACCATTACTAGCCACAACATGAAGATGATTGCCATGCGCATCAAGCAAATATCCAGCAGCAAACCAAATTTTGTCCGCGCTGTGGTTCGAAAACGAAGTAGTTGTAGCGGAGGCCGGGGTGCACTTGGCAATTTGTGAGCTAGTTGCAATGTAAACATTGATGCCGTCGGATGCAATGTCCTGTGGCAAACCACTAAATGTTACCTGTTCCCATGTGACAAGGTCGGCCGAACGATACACGGCAGCACTGTCCAACGCATAAATATGCGCAGCTGTTACCGCCAGTTTAATGTTTGATCCATCAACGTCTGACGTAGATAGTTCCGTGCTAGGAAGAAGGGTCAGTTGTCCTTCGGTCCATACGTCAACTCCAACACTGGTATCGAAACGTCGAGAATCTCGAGACTCACCAAGATCCATGATTCGTTGTCCAGCTCCAGCATGCCAGTTACGTCGGTATCTCCACCAGGCTCCGTCTGTATTAAAGAGAGAGTCGTCCACCTGCCCTGTGCTAACAACAGAGTCACGCAAAGTAGCCAGCGAGGATCGACGATAGTTTCGTAGGTCAACTCCATAGGTCCGCCCATCTAGTCGTACCGTAAACGGAACGGCCTCGTTGAGACTCGTCTCTCCATCGTAAAAGGTATACGGATCCTGGCCGAGAACTACGGTCAACATCAGGTGAACCTAAGCGGATACTGCCAGCGCAGACGATCCACTTCCTCCTGCTTGCGGCGCACATATAGCGGATAGATGCGAGTTGCTTCGTCAGACGCTGATCTTGGCGGAACTTCCTCGGCCCTGCGAGGCTGATCCTGGGCAACGCGTGCCGAGCGTCCTGCCTCAGCATCACCCAGCAAACGCCACTTGATGCCCATGTCAAGCACGTCAAGTTGACTGGCCTGCATACCAATGTCCTCAACAAGATCGGCGGTCCAAGAAATGGAATCAACGTCGAGGGGTGCAGCCGCCAGCAGATAGACCGCCCCTGCCCGAACAGGCGGAAACATTCTGAACAGAGCTCCGGAGGAGGGACCGTCCGTCCACGTCCCTGCTACTCCTTTCTGGAGTCTGCCGGACAGACGAGGCCAGGAGGAGGAGTCCTCGTCTGTCCACTGGCGGCGCACATCAATGATGCCGTAGATGTTTCTCCACGACTGGGGCAGGTTGATTGTGTCTTGGCTATCGGAAAC
>Ga0222714_10001930_pt1 | contig 22806 bp, 27 predicted proteins | sample C33_3DmetaG_FD_165048 | JGI IMG/M metagenome (GOLD analysis project Ga0222714, IMG submission 165048) | Estuarine water microbial communities from San Francisco Bay, California, United States - C33_3D | ecosystem: Environmental > Aquatic > Marine > Unclassified | place: USA: California...
GCTTCACCGCAAATCCGCCGCATAATCACATGAACCAGATGAGCCAGACCCTCTCTTAGCTCAGCCCGCCAACTGGCCCAAAAACTCTGACGACGGACATCAGTGACGCTTTATGTTTTACATTTTGAGAGACATATTACTGCCTTGGAAAAGTAAGCTAGTTTTGGAACTAGGATGTCTGAACTTAGAGAACGGTTTCACTTTGCGAAACTGATGCTCAGTTAAGCGCGTTATTTGTCTGCCTTAACAGATGAACTAACACGGGATCCAAGATCTAGAGCATCAAATCTATATAATGAAATTATGTCCGCCAATGGGCATTCCATTATTCCTAGCCCTATCAATCAAGCGGTATTCCTGCAGATGGCGTATGTTTCACTGGTTTGGCTGTCTGAGGCGCTCACTTCTGAACAAAGAACGAAAATTCGGCAGCAATTTGCGCTGAGGGACTTTGGTTCTGCTAGACCAGAAAGCTTCAACTCTGATGCAAGTGTAGGTAGTTATTTCCAACATCTTCGGAACGCTCTAGCTCATGCTTCAGTGGATATTTCCGGTAATGGGAATCTAGGATTCAAGTTCTCGGGTCGCAATGGAGAGACCATGCATTTAAGCAGCGAAGACCTCGGGCGCATTTCCGAAAAATGGATCTTTCTAGTCTCTAAATTGCTTTATCCAGAAGACGACAAGCGGGATCGTGAACCCACCTGTTGAGCCACGCGCCCCAAGACTAGCCAGCCGTCCACGACGCTGATTTGATTGAATAAGCATAGAAGTGTGCTTTCGTTGAGCAGAGGAGCCGTTCCAGTTGGGCTCCAGGCCGCCTTTCGCTGCACGAAACAACTCCAACCTTGATTGGTTATCCAATCCGGCCAACTTTCAGCGGCTATCCCAACTCCCTCCCTCCCCCTTAACATCCGCTCCAAAACCGACTAGACCCCGACACGTTTAGCCACAGGAGCCGCTCATGATCCCCTCTTCCTTCCCCAGCAAAGAAGAAATCGCCCGTCTGACTGCGGGGATGCTCCTTGAGATTGGCGCGGTGCATTTCAACTCGCGCGAGCCCTTCACCCATGCCTCGGGCAAGAAGGCGCCCACCTATATCGACTGTCGCAAGCTGATTTCCTTCCCGCGCATCCGGTCGACCCTGATGGATTTCCTGGCGGCCACGATCATGCGCGAGGGCGGGTTCGAGGCCTATGACAACATCGCCGGCGGCGAGACGGCGGGCATTCCTTTTGGCGCGATGATTGCCGAGCGCCTCGCCCTGCCGATGACCTATGTGCGCAAAAAGCCCAAGGGCTATGGCCGCAATGCGCGGATCGAAGGGGTGATGACCGAAGGTCAGCGCGTGCTTCTGGTGGAAGACCTCACGACCGACGGCGGATCCAAGCTTTCCTTCGTCGATGCGATCCGCGAGACCGGCGCCACCTGCAATGCCACGGCGGTGATCTTTTACTACGGGATTTTCGAGGGCGTCGAGAAAACGCTCGGCGATCACGGAGTGCAACTCATGTATCTCTGCACCTGGTGGGATGTTCTGGCCGAAGCCAAGGCGCGCGGTGCCTTTGACACCGAAACCCTTGACGGGGTTGAGGAATTCCTCCGCTCCCCGGCCGAATGGCAAGCCAAGCACGCCTGAGGCGACATTTTCTTTGACCCGAAGGGCGACGTGCCGCAATCTTTCCGACAGGAAAGAGTGGGGGGCGCCTCATGCCGATCTACCTCGACCGACACGATCTGACAGGGTTTACCGCCTCCGATGTGGCCGAGGCGCATCGGCGCGATCTGGAAATCCAGAGCGCCTTTGGCGTCAATTTCATCACCTATTGGTTCGATGCATCGCGCAACACCGGCTTTTGCCTCATCGACGCGCCCGATGCCGAAACGGCGATGGAGGTCCACCGGCAGGCACATGGCATGGTCGGGCTCGAGGTGATCCCCGTCGATCTTTCGGCGGTCGAGGCCTTTCTTGGCCGCGGCGCCGATCCCCATGCCTCGGGCCGCCATGCCGAGATCGAACCACCCTTTCGCATGGTGATGTTTACCGATCTGGTCGACTCGACCGCCATGACCGCGCGGGTGGGCGATGTGAAATCGGTCGAACTGGTGCGGGCACATGACTCCATCGTGCGCCGTTCGTTGCGGGATGTGGGCGGGCGCGAGGTCAAGCATACGGGCGACGGGATCATGGCCGCCTTTGACGAGGCCAGGGCTGGCGTACGCTGTGCGCGGGCCATTCAGATCGGTTTCGAGACCTTCAACCTTGCCAGCAACGAGCCGCTTCATGTTCGCATTGGCCTTGATGCCGGAGAGCCGGTCGCCGACAGCAACGACCTCTTTGGCAAGACCGTGCAAAAGGCCGCGCGTCTCTGCGCCAAGGCAGGCAGCGACGAGATTCTGATCTCCGAGGCGCTGCGGTTGCTGGTCGATGTCGAGTTTCCGACCGAATTCCGCGAAGAAGCCGCCCTCAAGGGGATCGCGACACCCGAAAGAATTTTCTCGGTCCCCTGGCAGTAACCAGATATTGACCTAATGGGCCTGAAAGGTCCAAGATATGGGCCCAGCCCGGATATCCACAGACCGTCCACAGAAACATACATTTTGCGGTCGGACTGGCGGATTTGCTAAGCCGCCCAGGTGGGGGAATTGGCCGCGCCGGATTCGGGGCGCCTGGGGCCGGTAGGGAGATGTCGCCTTGAACAACATTACGACGATCCACAACGCCGGCAGCGAAGACGCCCAGCGCGAAACCATGCCCCATTCGATCGAAGCCGAGCAGCAGCTTCTCGGCGCGATCCTGACCAACAACGATATCTTCGACCGCGTCGCCTCGATCATCGGGCCGCAGCATTTCTATGAGCCGGTCCATTCCCGCATCTTTGAGACCGCCGCGAGCCGGATCAGTAAGAATGCGCTCGCCTCGCCCGTGACGATCAAGGCCTTCCTCGAGGAAGACGAGGGGCTACAGCAACTTGGCGGCACCTCTTATCTCGCCCGCCTTGCCGGTGCGGCGATCTCGGCCTTCGCGGCGCGCGATTACGCGCAGATGATCTATGACATGGCGATCCGGCGCGAGCTGATCCTCGTCGGCCGCGATATCAGCGACAAGGCGGCGCGCATCAGCGTCGACAGCGAACCCAAAGAGCAGATCGTCGAGGCCGAACAAGCGCTCTACAAACTGGCCGAACAGGGTTCCTCGGAGAGCGGTTTTCAAAGCTTTCTCAAGGCTGTAACAGACGCCGTTGATGTCGCCAACGCCGCCTATCAGCGCGATGGGGGCCTTGCGGGCGTGTCCACCGGCCTGGCCGATCTCGACAAGAAGCTTGGTGGCCTCCACAAGTCCGACCTTCTGATCCTTGCCGGACGCCCCTCGATGGGGAAAACCTCGCTCGCCACCAACATCGCTTTCAACGTCGCAAAAGCCTACAAGAAAGGCCGCTTGCCGGATGGATCGGAAGGGGCTGTCAATGGTGGGGTCGTGGGGTTTTACAGCCTCGAGATGAGTGCCGAACAACTCGCCGCCCGTATCCTTGCCGAGGCCTCCGAGGTCTCTTCGCACCAGATCCGTCAGGGCGACATGACCGAGGCCGAGTTTCGCCGGTTCGTCGACGCCGCCAAGGCGCTCGAGTCCTGCCCGCTCTATATCGACGACACCCCCGCCCTGCCGATCAGCCAGCTTGCCGCCCGCGCCCGCCGTCTCAAGCGCACGCATGGGCTCGACGTCTTGATCGTCGACTATCTGCAACTCGTTCGTGGCACAGGCCGGTCGGAAAACCGGGTGAACGAGATTTCCGAGATCACGATGGGTCTCAAAGCCATCGCCAAGGAGCTCAATATCCCGGTGATAGCCCTCTCGCAGCTTTCGCGACAGGTCGAAAGCCGCGACGACAAGCGTCCTCAGTTGTCGGATCTTCGGGAATCGGGCTCGATCGAGCAAGATGCCGACGTGGTGATGTTCGTGTTCCGCGGGGAATACTACAAAGAGCGCGAGAAGCCCGGCGATCACGAGATGGAAAAGATGGCCGCCTGGCAAGAAGAGATGGAGCGCCTGCACGGCAAGGCCGAAGTCATCATCGGCAAGCAGCGCCACGGCCCGATCGGCACGGTCGAGCTGGCCTTCGAAGCCCAGTTCACGCGGTTCGGCAACCTCGTCAAACCGTGGCAACAGGGCAGCGACCGGGAATTCTGATCGTCCGGGACGAAGCGACCCTTGCCCCAACCCCTGCCCCCTGACAAAAGACCGGCCATGAGCACCGGAAAGCTGAGCATCGACCTTGACGCCATCGCCGCCAACTGGCGCGCGCTCGATAGCATGACGAATTGCACGACAGGCGCCGTAGTCAAGGCCGATGCCTATGGCCTTGGAGCCGCCCGCGTGGGGCGGGCGCTTTTGCGGGCCGGGACGCGTCAGTTTTTCGTGGCCTTTGCCGAGGAAGGCGCCGCGCTGCGGCAAGAAATCGGCCCCGACGCGAGCATCTATGTTCTTTCGGGCCATATGTCGGGCGACACCGACATGATCGCCGATCTGACGCTGACGCCGGTTCTCAATTCACTGGATCAGCTCACCCGCCATTTCGAGGCGCTGCCGGGCCGCCCCTTTGGCATCCAGCTAGATACGGGGATGAACCGGCTCGGCATGGAGTGGGACGAATGGTCGGCAGTCGCGCCCATCGCACTGGCGCAGGGCCCGGACCTTTTGATGAGCCATCTGGCCTGCGCCGATGAGCCGGATCACCCGATGAACGCCTATCAGCTCGACCTGTTCCGCCGGATGACGGATGGAACGGGCATTCCGCGCTCTTTCGCCGCCACGGGCGGCATCCTGCTTGGCCCCGACTATCATTTCGAGATCACCCGCCCCGGCATCGGCCTTTATGGTGGCCAGCCCTTTGCCGAGGCGCGGTCCGTGGTGCGGCTCGATCTGCCGGTGGCGCAGGTGCGCCATCTCGAGGCGGGCGAGGTCGTTGGCTATGGCAACAGCTGGCAGGCCACACGCCCGACCCGCATCGCCTCGGTCGTTGCCGGCTATGCTGACGGCCTTCTTCGGTCTCTCTCGAACAAGGGCGCGCTCTGGGCAGGCGATACGCCCTGCCCGCTCGTCGGCCGTGTGTCGATGGATACCATCACCGTCGATGTGACCGACCTTGAGGAGGTTCCTTCTGCGCTGACCATCATCGGCCCGCATCAGAACGTCGACGATCTGGCGACCATCGCCGAAACCATCGGCTATGAAATCCTGACCTCTCTGGGCAGCCGCTACGGCAGGCGGTATCATAGCGCATGACCCGAATTCTGGCCTCCATCGGTGCTGCCGTCCTGTCGTCGCTTGCGGCGCTCGGGCGGTTCGTTCTTTTCACCCTCGGCACCGTAAGCCACCTGTTCCGTCCGCCCTTATATCCCAAAGAGCTCGGCCAGAGCCTCATGCAGATCGGATATTTCTCGCTGCCTGTTGTGGGGCTTACCGCGATCTTTACCGGCGGTGCCCTCGCGCTTCAGATTTACGCGGGCGGCGCACGGTTCAACGCCGAGGCGGTGGTGCCGCAGATCGTCGCCATCGGCATGGTGCGCGAGCTTGGCCCGGTGTTGGTCGGCCTGATGATCGCCGCGCGCGTGACCTCGTCGGTCGCCGCCGAGATCGCGACGATGAAAGTCACCGAACAGATCGACGCGCTGGTCACGCTCTCGACCCATCCGATGAAATACCTCACCCTGCCCCGCGTCCTCGCGGCGACGCTGGTCATGCCTGTCCTTGTCGGCATCGGCGATATTATCGGCATCATGGGCGGCTATCTTGTCGGCACACAGCGCCTTGGGTTCAACGGCGCGACCTATTTGCAGAACACCGTCGATTTCCTCGAACCGCTCGACATCACATCCTCGCTCGTCAAAGGCGCGGTCTTTGGCTTCATCGCCGCGCTCATGGGGTGCTACTACGGCATGAATTCGGGCCGCGGCGCGATGGGCGTGGGACGGGCGACGAAGAACTCGGTCGTCATGGCCGCCGTTTTGATCCTTGCCTCCAACTTCCTGCTGACGGAGGCGTTTTTCTCGGCATGATCACGCTTTCCGACGTTCACAAGGCATTCGGCGCCAACAAGGTCTTGCAAGGGATTGACCTGACTGTCCCCAAGGGCACCAGCACCGTTGTGATCGGCGGGTCGGGCACCGGCAAGTCGATCCTGATAAAATGCATCCTCGGGCTGGTCGAGCCGGATGCGGGTGTGATCACCGTCGATGGCGTCGATGTGACGACCCAGCCGCGCGACGCCTTTCTCGCCCGCTTTGGAATGCTGTTTCAGGGAGGTGCCCTCTTTGACAGCCTGCCAGTCTGGCAAAACGTCGCCTTCCGCCTTTTGCGCGGCTCGCTCAAACGGCCCAAGGCCGAGGCCAGGGAAATCGCGATCGAAAAGCTGCGCCGCGTGGGACTTGCCCCCGATGTGGCCGACCGCTTTCCGGCCGAGCTTTCGGGGGGCATGCAAAAGCGCGTGAGCCTTGCCCGCGCCATCGCCGCCGAGCCGGAAATCATCTTCTTCGACGAGCCGACCACCGGCCTCGATCCGATCATGTCGGGCGTGATCAACGATCTGATCCGCGAGATCGTCGCCGAAATTGGCGCGACGACCATCACCATCACCCACGACATGACCTCGGTGCGGGCGATCGCCGATCAGGTGGCGATGCTGCACGCGGGCAAGATCCGTTGGGCGGGGCCGATCGGCGATCTGGATACAACGAGCGATCCCTACGTCCGTCAGTTCGTCTCCGGAAGCCCCGAAGGCCCGATCGAAACCCTTCGCTAGCGCTTGCCGAAGCCGTGGCGATTGCCTAGCGTTGCGCCATGCCCGCCATCAGCCAGATTATCGCCTATGTCCTTGCCAACGCTATCGCGCTTGGTGCCGCAATTCCGCAGATAGGCAACCTGAAAAACCCAAACCGCGCCAAAGGCTTTGCGGCAGTCATGGTGATAGTATTCTGCTCGACCTATGCTTTTGGCTGGATTCTGGCCGCAGGCCATTTCGTACCCGAATATGTTGCAGGACCGATGATCATGTTTTCCGCGCTGATCGCGTTTGCGTCTTGGAGTGCTGGCATGGTCTGGGGCGGCCCCGCCACGCGGTATGACAAGCTGACCTTTCATTGCGCGGGCACAGCGATCCTGCTCTTGCTTTGCCTTGCTGCCCTCGGGGCGCTGGATGACTAGCACTCTCAAGATCGCCAACTATGCGCTTTTGATCCTCTATCCTCTCGCGTGGTTTGCGCCGCTCCTGAAGGCGGGGTTCATTCTGCCGATCTTTGGCCTGACCGAGATCAGCGTGATCAGCGGGCTTCAGAGCCTTTGGGAAAGCGATGCGGCGCTCGCGCTGGTGGTGACGATGCTTGCGATTTTCGTGCCCTATGTGAAGACCATCGCCATCGCCCTCATCCATTCCCGCCTGCTTTCTGCGCGCCTCCTGCCCGCGCTGACGTGGCTTGGCCGCCTAGCGATGGCGGATGTCTTTCTGATCGCGCTTTACATCGTCATCGCCAAGGCGAGCGCGCCCACCCGTATCGAGGTCGAATGGGGGCTGTGGCTGTTCACGGCTTGCGTCTTGGCCTCGCTCTTCATCTCGGCGCTCACCCCGCACCGGCGCGGACGATAGCCGTTGCCGCGCCGCGCCGCCTGAGGCAGAAAGAGCCATGGCCAAAGACCTCAGCTATACCTGCTCTGCCTGTGGCGCCGCCTTTTCGAAGTGGGCGGGCCAGTGCGAGGCGTGCGGTTCGTGGAACTCGATCAGCCAAGAGGCGCCGCTGTCATCCGGCCCCGCTGGCAAGACCCTTGGCGGCAAACGCGGCAAGGGCCTGCCGCTGACCGACCTTGCCACCGAAGAGCCCGAGCCGCCCCGAACCGAGGCCGGCGTTGAAGAGCTTGATCGCGTGCTGGGTGGTGGCCTTGTGAAAGCCTCGGCGCTGCTCGTTGGTGGCGATCCGGGCATCGGCAAATCAACGCTTCTCCTGCAGGCCGCGGCCCGCTTCGCCCGCAATGGCCTCAAGGTCATCTATGTCTCGGGCGAGGAATCGGTGGCGCAGGTGCAGATGCGGGCGCGGCGGCTGGGGCTTGAGAAAAGCCCCGTGCGCCTCGCGGCGGAGACCAACCTGCGCGATATCCTGACAACGCTCGAGACCGAAAAGCCCGACCTCGCGATCATCGACTCGATCCAGACCATGTGGGCCGACACGGTCGACAGTGCGCCGGGGTCTGTCTCTCAGGTCCGGGCTTCGGCACACGAGCTGACAAGTTTTGCCAAGCGCAAGGGCATGGCCGTGATCATGGTCGGCCACGTCACGAAGGAAGGCGCCATCGCGGGCCCCCGCGTGGTTGAACACATGGTCGATACGGTTCTTTATTTCGAAGGCGAGCGCGGTCACCAGTTCCGCATCCTGCGCGCGGTGAAAAACCGCTTCGGCCCCGCTGACGAGATCGGCGTTTTCGAGATGACGGGCAAGGGATTGGCCGAGGTCCGCAATCCTTCGGCCCTGTTCCTCTCCGAGCGCGGCAAGCCCGCCCCCGGCTCGGTCGTGTTCGCCGGGATCGAGGGCACGCGACCGATGCTGTGCGAGATACAGGCCCTTGTCGCTCCCTCGCCCACAGCCCAGCCGCGCAGGTCGGTCGTCGGCTGGGATGGCGGGCGACTGGCGATGATCCTCGCCGTGCTCGAGGCCCGTTGCGGCGTCGCCTTTGCCGGTCTTGATGTCTATCTCAACGTCGCGGGCGGCCTCAAGATCTCCGAACCCGCCGCCGACCTTGCCGTGGCGGCCGCTCTCATCTCGGCTCGTGAAGATGCTGCCCTTCCGCCCGAAGCGGTCGTGTTTGGCGAAATCAGCCTCTCAGGTGCGCTGCGACCTGTCGTTCAAACCGAAAACAGGTTGAAAGAAGCGCAAAAACTTGGTTTCACCTCTGCAATTATGCCGCAATTGGCCAAGAAGCAGGCAGGCAGCGGCATGGAGCTTCGGCAGATGACCGATCTGGCGGGCTTTGTGGACGCGATCTTCGGCCCGCGAGAGGCCAAGGGATAGAGGAAGAGCATGGACGGTTTCACCCTAGTCGATGGCGTCGTCGCCACCCTGATCGTGATCTCGGCCCTGCTGGCCTATTCGCGAGGATTTGTCCGCGAGGCGATGGCCATTGCCGGATGGGTCGGCTCGGCGGTCGTGGCCTTCGTCTTTGCCGACAAGGCGCAACCTCTGGTCAAGCAGATCCCCGTGCTGGGCGATTTCATCGGCGACAGCTGCGAACTTTCGGTGATCTCGGCCTTTGCCGCAGTGTTTGCCATCGCGCTCGTGGTCTTTTCGATCTTCACGCCGCTCCTGTCGGGCATGGTGCAACGCTCGGCCGCCAATGCGGTAGATCAGGGCCTGGGGTTCCTCTTCGGCGTGGCCCGCGGCATTGCCCTCGTCGTGGCTGCGTTCTTTGTCTACGACACGATCCTATCGACCCAGAATATCGCCATGATCGACGACAGCCGCGCCGCCGCGATCTATGGTCGCATCTCGGGCTCGCTCGACGAGAAAGACCCCGAAGCCTCGCTGTCGTGGCTGAAAACCCAATACGAACAGCTCGTCGGGCAGTGCTCGACCAACTGATCGCCCGCTCCGGCCCATCTGTCATAGGTTCGTGACATACCCCCCCGATGCGACTATCAGGGGGCCACAGCCAGATAACGGATTCGGAGCCACACTCGTGTCCAGCCAGATGCCGCCCGCCAACCCCTTCGACGACGACAAGCTCAAGGAGGAATGCGGGATCTTCGGCGTGGTCGGCGTCAGCGATGCCGCCAACTTCATCGCCCTTGGTCTGCACGCGCTTCAGCACCGCGGGCAAGAGGCGGGCGGGATCGTCACCCACGACCCCGAGACCGGTTTCAACCAGGCCCGCCGCATGGGCTATGTGCGCGACAACTTTACCTCGGCCGAGGTGATGAAGACCCTGCCCGGCGGGATCGGCATCGGCCACGTCCGCTATTCCACGGCCGGCAACAAGGGCCAGACCGCGATCCGAGATGTGCAACCTTTCTTTGGCGAGTTTGCAATGGGCGGCGCCGCCATTGCCCACAACGGCAATATCACCAACGCCGACGCGCTGCGGCGCGAGCTCATTGACCGCGGCTCGATCTTTCAATCCTCCTCAGACAGCGAGTGCATCATTCACCTGATGGCCCGTTCGATGGGCCGCAACATCCCGGATCGGATGGAAGAGGCGCTGCGCAAGGTCGAAGGCGCTTTCTCGGTGGTTGCGATGACTCGCACCAAGCTCATCGGGGTGCGCGATCCCTTGGGTGTGCGCCCGCTTGTGTTGGGCAAGGTTGGCGACGGTTGGGCGCTGGCCTCGGAGACCTGCGCTCTCGACATCATCGGCGCAGAGTTCGTGCGCGAGATCGAGCCGGGCGAGATGGTAGTCATCAACGCCGAAAGCGGGGTGTCGAGCCATTTCCCCTTCCGCCCGCAGAACTCGCGTTTCTGCATTTTCGAGCACGTCTATTTCAGCCGCCCGGATTCGATCCTCGGCGGTCGGTCGGTCTATGAGACCCGTCGCCAGATCGGCATCGAGCTTGCCCGCGAAGCGCCGGTCGAGGCCGATCTTGTCTGCCCCGTGCCCGATAGCGGCACGCCGGCGGCCATCGGTTTCGCCCATGAGAGCGGCATCCCCTACGGTATGGGTATCATCCGCAATCAATATATGGGCCGGACTTTCATCGAGCCGACCGAGCAGATCCGCAACATGGGCGTGCGCCTCAAGCTCAACGTCAACCGGGCGCTCATCAAGGGCAAGCGGGTGATCTTGGTGGACGATTCGGTCGTGCGTGGCACCACGAGCCGCAAGATCAAGGAAATGATCCTCGATGCCGGCGCCGCCGAGGTGCACTTCCGCATCGCCTCGCCGCCCACCGCCTGGCCCTGCTTTTACGGCGTCGACACGCCGCAGCGCGAAAAGCTTCTCGCCGCGACGATGACAGAGGATGAAATGCGGACCCATCTGGGCGTCGATTCCCTGCGGTTCATCTCGCTCGACGGGCTCTACCGCGCCGTGGGCGAAGCCAATGGTCGCAACCCCAAGAAACCCGCCTATTGCGACGCCTGTTTCTCGGGCGAATATCCTGTGGCACCGGCCGACATGATCCAGAAGGGATTCCAGCTGAAGGCGGCTGAGTAAATGCCCGACGCCGCCACGCGCCTCATTTCTTGTGAGAATCTGGATCTGTCGCGAGAATTTGATGGCGAGGCCCTAGGTACTAAAGCAAAGAACCTAAATATCAATGATTACGAGCAGTCTTATGACAACATGCTCAAAGGCGCCGCTCTTCTTCGCAAGCATGGCGGCGCGGCCAATCTGACCTCTCTTTCAATGATGGCCTACGGCTGGATGCCGACGATCTTGAAGACTCCTCTGCCAAACGCGGGAATTGAATGGCTCGCTGATTGGGCGGATAGCATGACGAGAGTCGATGATGTCGCGGATTCTCTTTCCAAGGGCGATATCTCTCTACCGTTGGTGAATAACTCGTGGGTTGGCACGTCAAAGTTTCTCCATTTCTATTCGCCCGAAACCTTCCCAATCTGGGACAGCGTGGTTGCCTCTAACTGGAAACTGACGCGCTACCGCTACGAAAAAAAACAGGCGTACGCTGATTACTGCCGCGTAATAGGGAAACTGTCAGCCAACAGTCAGATCAAGAACCTCAAACACACCCTTTTTAGCCGCCCAGAGTTGACCTCTGACGTTCGTGCAGTTGAATTTGCGCTCTTCTTGCTGGCCTACAAGTCAAAGTGAACCAAGATGAACCTATGAACGGCATCGACGACTATCTCGCGACGCTGCCCGACGATCAGGCGCGCTGCCTGCAAGAGATGCGCGAGCGGGTGAACGCGCTTCTACCTGCCTCGGAAGAAGTCATTTCCTACGCCATGCCGGGCCACCGGATCGGCAAGAAAATGATCGCGGGTTATGCAGGTTTCACCAAGCATTGCGGTTTCTATCCCCATTCGGGCGGTATCATTCCGGCTTTCAATGCCGAGCTTGAAGTGCGGGGCTTCAAATACTCCAAATCCGGCGTGCTGTTCACCCCGGCTCGCCCCCTGCCCGCAGATCTTCTTGAACGGATCGTCGCCGCGCGGCTTGCAGAGGCGGGCCATGGCTAGCGCTCTGGTCCGGTTCCGCCCCCACCATTTCCTGTGCTCGCTCGGCTATGAGGGAAAGGGCTATTCAGACGGTTTCACCGAGAACATGACCGGGATCGTCATGGGGCGCCTGCGGGCCGAAGGGGGCGACGCCACGCCGATCCGCGTCGTGGGCGCGGCGGATGATATCTGTGCTCGCTGCCCCAAGCGGCGCGGCACGCTTTGCACCACGCAAGACAAGATCAAGACGCTCGACCGCGCCCATGCGGCGGCGCTTCATTTCAAACCGCATGAAGAGATGACATGGGGCGAGGCCAAGGCGCGGATCCGCGCCGACGTCCCGTCGGGGTCGCTCAAGACGCTCTGCGCGGGCTGCGAATGGGAGCCCTACGGGATGTGCGAGGCCGCGCTGGCACGGCTCCATGCCGAGGCGGAATAGAAAAAGGCCGCGACGCGGATAGCTCCGGCGCGGCCTTGTCATTTCTCTCAGGTCGATCAGGCCTTGCGGGCCACGGCCTTCCAGGCGCCGGTGACGATCAGCGCGGCAAGAACAGCCTTGACCACGTCGCCGATCAGGAAGGGCGCCATGAAATAGGTCCAGATGCCCGAGGCGCTGATGTTGACCCAGCCGCCTTCAAGGCCGAAGGCCCCTGCCACAGCCATCGGCCAAGCGGCGCCGGGCACATAGAGCAGCGCCGAGATGGCAGCGGCAGACAGCGCCAGCGGCACAACGCGGCGCACGCCGGCGTCAGACACCAGACCGGCAAGCCAGGCCATGCCGACAAAGCCGAGAAGGAAACCGGCGGTCGGGCCGAAGAAGGCCGCGCCATTGGCGAAACCGGCGAACACCGGCAGGCCCATCGCGCCTTCGGCGAGGTAGGCCACAAGCGTCACGGCCCCAAGACGCGCGCCATAGGCGAAGCCGACGAGCAGAACAGCAAGCGTCTGGAGCGTCACCGGAACCGGATACATCGGCACCGTCACCTGTGCGGCGGCGGCGATAAAGAGCGAACCGCCCAGAACCATCAGCGCCTTGGCGCCAAACGAGTTTGAGCGAACGAGGGTCGAAGAGAGAGTCATGGCCCACCTTTCCAAATAGAACTGCCGCAAGATCGCCGCGCCGCAGCGGAATGTCAACGAATGCGAGCGGTAACGTGGCAAACGAATGGCCGAAGGCCCGCGCAAGTCTCTTGCTCAGCCGCTGCGCTCGTGCCAAAGCAGCCACATGACCCAGACTGCTGATCTCCCCGTCGCTCTTGTCACCGGCGCCTCGCGCGGCCTTGGCACCGCCTTGGCCGAAGCCCTCGCCCAGACCCATCATATCGTCGCTGTCGCCAAGACGGTCGGCGCGCTTGAGGAACTGGATGACAGGATAGCCGCCACGGGCGGTCAGGCGACCCTTGCGCCGATGGACATCACGGTCGAGGCGGCGATGCAGCAACTCTGCCGGTCGATCTTTGATCGCTGGGGCAAACTGGATCTATGGATCCATACCGCGATCCACGCTGGCCCCCTCGCCCCTGCGTCACAGCTTGCGGAAAAGGATTTCGTAAAGTCGCTCGAGATCAACGTTCACGCCACCCAGCGGCTTGTTTCCTATTTGGCGCCGCTCCTTGGCCAGACGGGCAAAGCCGTGTTCTTCGACGACCCGCGCGGCGGCGAGGCCTTTTTCGGCCATTACGGGGCGACCAAGGCTGCCCAGATCGCCCTCGCCCGCAGCTGGCAGGCCGAGAGCCAGCGCACCGGCCCCGATGTCCGCATCCTTGCCCCCTGTCCGATGCCCACCGGAACCCGCGCCCGTTTCTATCCGGGCGAGGATCGCGCAAAGCTTGCCGATATCCGCGACGAAGCGGTGCGCCTCTTGCCGGAAATCCTCGGCTGACCTGCCCGCTTGCCGCCCTGCCCGCGATTGCATAGGAAAGGGCAGGCAGAGGCAGGACAATATGCGCATACTCATCACCAACGATGACGGGATCAACGCTCCGGGGCTGATCACACTTCAGGCCATCGCCGCCGAGATCGCGGGGCCCGATGGCGAGGTCTGGACGGTCGCGCCCGCCTTTGAGCAATCCGGCGTCGGCCATTGCATCAGCTATACACATCCCATGATGGTGGCCGAGCTTGGCCCGCGCCGCTTTGCCGCCGAAGGCTCGCCTGCCGACTGTGTTCTGGCCGGTCTTTATGACGTGATGACCGGCGCAGGCCCCGATCTTGTTCTGTCCGGCGTCAACCGGGGCAACAATGCCGCCGAGAACGTGCTTTATTCCGGCACCATCGGCGCAGCGATGGAGGCCGCCCTTCAGGGTGTTCCGGCGATTGCGTTGTCGCAATTCCTCGGCCCCGACAACCGCGATCTGGCCGACCCGTTCGAAGCCGCCGCCAAGTTTGGCGCGCAGGTGGTCCGACGCCTTCTGGATGCCGCCCCGTGGGATCAGGAGGATTACCGCCTTTTCTACAACGTGAATTTCCCTCCGGTGCCGGCAAGAGCCGTCAAGGGCACCTTGGCCGCGTCGCAAGGTTATCGCCGCAATACGCGGTTCTCGGTCGATCCGCACCTGTCGCCCTCGGGGCGAAGGTTTCTCTGGATCAAGGGCGGCGCCCAGCATGAGCCGACCCTGCCCGGTTCGGACGCGCACGCTAATCTGGGCGGCTTCATCTCGGTCACGCCCATGCGCGCCGATCTGACTGCGCACGACCGACTTGCGCATTTGCAGGACGCGCTGGCATGACGAACGAGGCCGAGCGCAAGATGCAGTTCCTCTTCGCGCTGCGCTCGCGCGGGGTGACTGATGCGCGGGTGCTCACCGCGATGGAGAAGATCGACCGGGCCGATTTCGTGCGCGGCATCTTCGCCGACCGCGCCTATGAGGATATGCCGCTGCCCATCGGCGCGGGTCAGACGATAAGCCAGCCTTCGGTCGTCGGGCTGATGACGCAGGCGCTCAATATCCAGTCGCGCGACAAGGTTCTCGAGGTCGGCACCGGCTCGGGCTATCAGGCGGCGATCCTCAGTCAGCTGGCGCGGCGGGTCTATACGATCGAGCGGCACAAGCGGCTCGTGACCGAGGCGCAGACGATCTTCGACAGGCTTGGGCTTGCTAATATTACCGCCGTTCATGCCGACGGCAGCTTTGGCCTGCCCGAACAGGCGCCTTTTGATCGCATCCTTGTGACCGCCGCCGCCGAAGACCCCCCCGGCCCGCTCTTGGCCCAGCTTCGCGTTGGGGGTATCATGGTTTTGCCGGTCGGGCAGTCGGATGCGGTCCAAAGCCTCATTCGGGTAACACGGACGGAAGACGGTTTTGATTATGACGAATTGCGCGCCGTGCGCTTTGTGCCTTTGGTTGAAGGACTTGGTAGCTAGCCGCCCCCAAAAGCCCCGATCAACAGGGGCCTGACATATGACGAGGATCGAGCAATGACCCATCGCCTTCCTGCCCTTCGCGGCTTGCTTCTTGCCGGGACCGCCCTTGCCTTATTGAGCGCCTGTCAGGAGACCGCGCTCGACTGGGACATGCGTGATTTCGGCGGAAATACGCTCGACACCACGGCTTCGATACAGCGGATCCCGATCCGCCCCGAGCCCGACGCGCGTGGCGTCATCACCTATCCCAACTACCAGGTCGCCGTGGCCCGCCGCGGCGATACGGTGCGCACCATCGCCCAACGTCTCTCGCTCGACCCCGTGACCTTGGGAAAATACAACGGCATCGACCCCGACACGCCGTTGAACGCCGGAGAAATTATCGCCCTGCCCGTGCGGGTCGAAGGTCAGCTGACGACAGGCTTTAGCTCGGCTGACGGGATTGACGTGACGTCGCTGGCCTCGAGCGCCATCGACCGCGCCGGCCCGCAACAGTCGACGATCGCTTCGACACCGCTTGAAGGAACAGCAGCGCCCGCGCCGACCGGGGTCGAGCCTCTTCGACATCAGGTCAAGCGCGGCGAGACCGCCTATATCATCAGCCGTCTCTATGGCATTCCGGTGCAGGATCTTGCGGAGTGGAACGGGCTCGATTCCGATTTTACCGTCCGCGAGGGCCAGTTCCTGCTGATCCCGCAGGGTTCGGCCACACCGTCGCCGCAGACCCGTCCGACACTCGCGTCTCAGCCCGGCACGGGCACGCTCACGCCGACGCCGCCTTCTGCCTCGACGCCGTTGCCGGACGAGACCGCTACGACCACACCCGTCCAAACGCCCGCCGCCCCGAACCTCGGCCAGGCCGTCGCCAGCGATGCGCCGTTCATCTATCCGGTCGCTGGTTCGATCATCCGGGCCTATTCCAAGGGCCGCAACGATGGCATCGACGTCGGCGCTCCGGTCGGGACACCCGTCAAGGCCGCCGCCGCAGGCTCGGTTGCAGCGATCACCAAGGATACCAACGGCGTTGCCATCTTGGTCATCCGGCACGCCAACAACCTGTTGACGGTCTACACCAACCTCGACAACCTTACCGTCGAGAAAGGCGCCGAGGTCACGCAGGGCCAGACCATCGGCAAAGTGCGCGCGGGCAATCCCTCGTTCCTGCATTTCGAAGTGAGGCAGGGCCTCGAGAGCGTCGATCCGACCGGCTATCTGCCCTAGATCGTTACGCCACGGCGGCCCGCCAGATCGGTGAAATACTGCCAGGCCACGCGGCCCGAGCGGCTGCCGCGCGTGGCCTGCCATTCGATCGCCTCGGCGCGGAGGGTCTCGTCGTCGATCGCGACGGCATAGGCATCGCAATAGCCGCGGATCATGGCGAGGTATTCGTCCTGATCGCAGGGGTGGAAGCCGAGCCAGAGGCCGAACCTGTCGGAAAGCGAGACCTTTTCCTCGACCGCCTCGGAGGGGTTGATCGCCGAGGAGCGCTCGTTCTCGATCATGTCGCGCGGCATCAGGTGACGGCGGTTTGACGTGGCGTAGAGCACCACGTTGTCGGGCCGCCCTTCGATGCCGCCATCCAGAACCGCCTTGAGCGATTTGTAATGCGCGTCATCGTGGCTGAACGACAGGTCGTCGCAGAAAAGGACGAACCGCTCCGCGCGCCCGCGCAGCAGGTTGAGGCAGCGGCCGATGGAGGCGAGATCTTCCCGCTGGATCTCGACCAGCTTGAGGCCCGGATGATCCGGCGATAGATTGCCGTGGATCGCCTTCACAAGGCTTGATTTGCCCATCCCCCGCGCCCCCCAAAGAAGCGCGTTGTTGGCGGGCAGGCCGCGGGCGAACTGTCTGGTATTGGCCAGAAGCGTGTCGCGCGAGCGGTCAATGCCGATAAGCAGGCCCACGTCGATCCGGTTGACCTTGTCGACAGGCACCAGCCGGTCGGGATCGGGATGCCAGACAAAGGCCGAGGCGGCGGCAAAGTCGGGCGCGGGACGCGGCGCGGGGCTGATCCGGTCAAGCGCGTCGGCGATCCGGTTCAGGGCCTTGTCGCTGCTCACGCCTTGCCCTCGCTGCTTGCCTCTTCCTCGTCGTCATTGGGCTCGTCAAAGAGGCTCTCGCCCTCGCCAATGATCCCCTCTTCGCGGGCCTTGGCATCCTTCTGGCGTTCTATACGGGCGACAAGCTGGATCGAGATTTCGTAGAGGCCATAGACCACGACAAAGAGAATGACCTGGCTGACAACATCGGGCGGGGTCGCCAGAGCGGCGAGGATCAGGATTCCGACGACTGCGTATTTCCGCATTCCCTTGAGGCCGCGAGAGCTGACCAATCCTGCCTTGCCCATGAGCGACAGAAGCACCGGCAGCTGGAAACACAAGCCGAAGGCGACGATGAACTTTATGGTGAGCGACAGATAGGCCTGTGCCGAGCCTTGGAAGGCGATGCCAGCGACGGCGGTCTCACCCTCGGTGCCGGTCAGGAGCGAGCCCGGCTGCTGGAAGTTGAGGAAGAAATTGAAGGCGAGCGGGGTGATCGCATAATAGGCGAATGCCGCGCCAAGCCCGAACATGAAGGGAGAGGCGACAAGGAAGGGCAAGAAAGCGCCTTTTTCGGATTTGTAGAGCCCCGGCGCCACGAAGCGCCACATCTGGTAGCTGATGACCGGAAACGACAGGGCAAGACCGCCGACCAGAGAAATCGAGATAGCGACAAAGAAGCCCTCTTGAAGGGCGATGAGGATCAGGCCGCAATCGTCCTGACCGCGGTCGGCGAGGGCCGAGCAGAGCGGCTGGGTCAGAAAGTTGAAGATCGGGTTCCAAAACGCAAAGCAGATCACCATGCCGATGATGAAAGCCACCAGCGACTTGATGAGGCGATCGCGCAGCTCTGACAGATGCTCGATCAGCGGAGCGGAAGAATCGTCAATGTCGTCGGTCTTGCTCATACCTCAGCCTCGGGCTTGGGGGTGGCGGCTTTTTTAGCGCGGGGCTTGGCGGCCGGTTTCGCCGCGGCCTTTGCCGAGGCTTTGGGCTTGGGCGCAGCCTTTGCCTTGGGCGCTGGCTTGGCCTCAGGCGCCGGCGCAGCCTCCTTGGTGGCCTTGGCTTCGGCGGCGGCTTTTTCGCGGGCGATCCGTTCCGAGGCGACACGGGCGGTCGCCTCCTGGATCTTGTCGCGAATTTCCGCCCGCTCCTGCGAGAGCTTTTCGGTCTCGCCGAACGGCTTGATCACGCTCTTGAAGTCGGTCGCCTCTTTCAGCTTGTCGACCCCGAACTTCTGGGGATTGGCAGCCGCCTTGATGGTCTTGGTGATGTCTTTCACACCCGCATCGTCGGCGGCGCTTTCCATCGCCCGGCTGAACTCGCGCGCCATCTGACGCGCCTTGCCGGTAAACTGTCCCAAGGTGCGGAACATGACAGGTAGGTCTTTCGGACCGATGACGATCAACGCCACGATGCCGATCAGCACCATTTCACTCCAGCCGAGGCCAAACATCGACGGTATCCCTTATTTTTGGGCGTTCAGGACGAAAAGGCTCAGGCCTTGTCCTTGTCCTTTTCGGGGGTCACGTCGCGCGCGGCTTCGGCGGCGCCTTCTTCGATTTCTTTCTTGCCATCATCAACGCCCTTCTTGAAGGCGGTGATGCCCTTGCCAACTTCGCCCATGAGCGAGGAAATCTTGCCGCGACCGAAAAGGACCAGCACGACGACTGCGATCAGAAGAAGGCCGGGAAGGCCGATGTTGTTGAGCATGTTTCTCTCCCATGTTGGGCGGCGTGCGGGAGCCGCCCAAAAATTTCGACAGACCAGTCTTACGGCCTTGCCCCGCCAGATCAAAGACCAAAACGACGATGAACAGACGCTCATGCTCGCCTCGGCGACGGCCTGCTGACAGGAAAATGTCAGTTGCTTCCCCTCGCCAAAGCCCTTTTTTCTTGGCATTTATCCAATACGCTTGAAAGAAACTGACAAACCAGCCCCGCTATGGCCCGCAACGACCGCCTCTTCACCCTGATCCAGACCCTGCGCGACGGGCAGCTTCACCGCGCGGGCGATCTGGCCAGATCCCTTGGGGTTTCCACCCGCACGATCTGGCGCGACATGGCGGCGCTTCAGGCGTCGGGCCTGCCGGTCGAGGGCGAACGCGGGGTGGGCTATGTGCTGAAGGGCCCCGTCAGCTTGCCGCCCCTGGCGCTGACGCGAGAGGAGTTTGAGGCGTTGCGCCTTGGTCTTGCCCTGGTCGGCAGCGCCGCTGATCCCGCATTGGCGAAGGCAGCAAGCTCGTTGCGGGGCAAGGTTGGCGCGGTGACGCCTCAGGGACAGCAGGAGCCGGGATTGCAAAGCTTTGTCTTTGCGACCCCCGAGGCGGCCCGCGCCGCGCCGCATCTGGCGCCCCTGCGCAGCGCCTTGCGCGAACACCTTTTGGTCGAGATCGTCTACGCCGCCCCCGATGTTTCGACGACAACCCAGATCGTCCGCCCGCTTCAACTTGATTTCTGGGGCCGCGTCTGGACGCTGACGGGCTTTAGCGAAACACTTCAGGATTTCCGGGTCTACCGGCTGGATTTCATGGTGCGGGCGGGCGTGGGGTCGGCCGGGTTTCTGCCCGACGAGGGCAAGACCATCGACGATTTTCTGGCGATCCTGACCCTTCCCTAGCGGACCGGAAAGACGAAGCACTTGTCGCGGCGGATCATCAGCCAGAGCGGCGTTCCGGAATTGGGCAGGAATACGGACGGGATCTGCGCCTTGAGGATCGAGCCGTCGAAATCCATGCGAAACTCGACAAGGCTCTCCGATCCCATATAGCGCGCCCGTTCCACTATGCCCCGTGCCGGGGTGCCTTCCGAGGCGGTCGGCAGCGGGCCCTTGCCGCCACGGTCAAAGTCGATCCGCAAGTGTTGGGGCCGGATCGCGATCTCGACCTCGGTGCCATCAGGCACGCCGGGGGCGAGAAACTGACCAAAGGCGGTTTCCGTCAAAGCCCCGTGAACTTTGCCTCGGATCACATTGATATCACTAAAAAATGCCGCAGCGGCCCGATCCACTGGCGCATTGTAGATATTATAGGGCGCCCCACGCTGGACGATCCTGCCGTTGCGCATGAGCGCGATCTCGTCGGCCATCCGCATCGCCTCGGCGGGCTCGTGAGTGACGAGCAGAACCGCCGTCCCTTCGCTTTTCAAGACGTCAAGCGTCTGGTCGCGGATCTCGTCGCGCAGGCGGTCATCAAGGCCCGAGAACGGCTCGTCCATCAGCATGATGCGCGGCCGCGGGGCCAGTGCCCGGGCCAGCGCCACGCGCTGTTGCTCGCCTCCCGAAAGCTCGTGCGGATATGCGCCGGCATAGCTCGCCATGCCGACCTTTTCGAGAAGCTCCGCCACCCGCGCATCGTTCTCGGCGCGGCGGCCGTGCAGGCCGAAGGCCACGTTCCGAGCCACGCTCAGATGCGGAAAAAGGGCGAAATCCTGAAACATCAGACCGATCGAGCGCCCCTCGGGCGGCACGCGGAAAACCGTGTCGCAGACCAGCTGGCCATCCACCCAGATGCTGCCGCTGTCTTGCATCTCGACACCGGCGATGAGCCGCAGAGTGGTCGACTTGCCGCAGCCCGAGGGACCGAGAAGGCACGTCACCTGCCCCGGCATGACTGCAAGTGAGACATCGTTGACGACCCGCCGCCCGCCAAACGAGCGGACGATATTGCGGATCTCAAGGCGCGGGGGCTGGTTCACAGCATTCAATTCCGACCAAAGCTCTCGGGTATAACGCCTCTACCAAGACTGCCCCGCTGGGGCAAGCACCCCATCAAAGGGTCGAGTTGAAGGCGCCGCCATCGGCGAGGATGTTTTGCCCCACGATAAAGCCCGCGTGCTGCGAGCAAAGGAACGCACAGGTCGCGCCGAATTCCTTGGCCGTGCCATAGCGATGTGCCGGGATCGTCGCCTCGCGTTGTTTCTTGGCGTCTTCGATGCTGATGCCTTTCGTGTTGGCCACGCCCGTATCAAGCTGGATCGCCCGGTCGGTCGCATGGATGCCCGGCAAAAGGTTGTTGATCGTCACACCATGCCTGGCCACCTGTCGCGACGTGCCAGCGACATAGCCGGTCAGGCCCGCGCGGGCCGAGTTGGACAGGCCAAGCTGCGGGATCGGCGATTTCACCGCGCCCGAGGTTATGTTGACGATCCGGCCCCAACCCCGTTCGATCATCCCCGGTAGCGAGGCTTTGATCAGCGCGATGGGCGTGAGCATGTTGCTATCAAGCGCCTTGATGAAATCCTCGCGCTCCCAGTCCGACCAGAGGCCGGGCGGCGGGCCGCCCGCGTTGTTCACAAGGATGTCGATCCGGCCAGCGGCTTCAAGAACGGCGGCGTGGCCTTCGGGGGTTGTCACATCCACGGCGACGGTCGTGACCGACACGCCATAGGCCTCGCGGATCGCCCGCGCGGTCTCCTCGAGCGGGCCTGCGCTGCGGGCGTTCAGCACGATATCAACCCCCGCCTCGGCCAGCGCCTCGGCACATCCGCGCCCAAGCCCCTTGGATCCGGCACAGACCAGCGCCCGTTTCCCGCGAATTCCCAAATCCATGTCTGTCTCCTCTCGTTCCATCTGCTTGTGGCAGTAATAGCCAAAGGATGACCCGATCCAAGGCAATTTTCCGCCGCAATCAGACTTTAGCCAGAGCCAAGTGTTTGTCGTTTGTTTCGTGCGGTGGTTTTCATGTCTTCCATAGAGCAGCAGGCCGTGCAGGCCCATCTGGTTTTCAGATCTTCGGATTTTACCGCGGTCGCAGGTGTGGCGCGCGGCGAGGAAATTGGTGTCTCCGACGACCTCGTCCTCGATGACGTGTATCAACTCGCGTCCGGTGCCCAACGGGTCCTGCTGACCTTTCGCCTTGTTGGAGACAACCGCCCCTACCAGATTGTCGATGACAACAAGCCGGGCGGTCGGGGCCGCGATCTTTTCCTCGATACCTGCATCACCCTGATGGGAAATGACGGATCGACCCATGAGGCGCTGATCTTTGCCGAGGTCGAGCTTGGCGTGTTGGTCGACACCTACCTCCTGCCGCTCGATACCCTCAGGGAAGAAATCGATTACCGGCTTGTCGGCAACGATCCCAAGGCTGCCCCCGCGCTGTTTTCCCGAATGGCCTGCGTCGCGTTCAGCCGTGGAACCCAGATCACCCTTTCAACAGGCGAACAGCGCCGGATCGAGGATCTTCGGATCGGCGACCGGGTGCTGACCCGCGACGACGGAGGCCAGCCGGTTCGCTGGATCGGGCAATCA
>Ga0222714_10001931_pt1 | contig 22804 bp, 21 predicted proteins | sample C33_3DmetaG_FD_165048 | JGI IMG/M metagenome (GOLD analysis project Ga0222714, IMG submission 165048) | Estuarine water microbial communities from San Francisco Bay, California, United States - C33_3D | ecosystem: Environmental > Aquatic > Marine > Unclassified | place: USA: California...
ATATTTTCGCGGGCATCGCTGGGTACGTTGGAAGGCCAGATGCGACCGGCTCTGTTGGCATTTTCCGTCGAAAAGCTTCGGGTGGCGATTGGGAGCATGTCTTTGGCGAGCACGAAACTCACACTGTTTATGTACATCCAGAGGATCCAAGCGTCATTTTTGCTGGTACGACAAATGGTGTTTTTCGAAGCACTAATGGTGGAGCTAGCTTTGAAAAGACGAATTTTCCAGATGCTGATAAGCAAATTTGGAGTATTCTGGCGATAGAAGGGCAGCCTGACCGTATCTATGCAGGTGGTGCGCCAATCGACGTATACCGTTCTGACGACCGCGGAGCGTCTTGGGCAAAATTACCAACGCCCCCAATTAAACAGCGGTGCTCTGGCCCATTTGCGCCTCGGGTGATGCGGATGGTCCAACGGCCAGGCAAACCTGACGAGATTTTTGCTGCCCTTGAGATCGCAGGCACCATGCACACGACTGACGGCGGTCAAACTTGGACAGATACAGGTGACCATTTAGAGGAGCTTTCCAAGCTTCCGCACTTGGAAAGTTCGATTGTGCAGAAGGAGACTAAGGCCGAAGGCATGCTTGATTGCCATGCGGTTGCCATCGCTCCGGCTAAACCTGATAAGCCTGTTGTTGCCCTCCGAATGGGTTTGTTTACTAGCGAAAATGCTGGGAAGACTTGGTCGGATATGGAGGTAGGGCGTTTCTCACCTACGACTTATGGTCGGGATATTAAAGCAAGTCCGCACGACTCAAATACTATGTTTGCGGCTTTGTCTGTATCTGCTGCAAGCCATGACGGGGGCGTGTACAAAAGCACAGATGCCGGGGAAACCTGGAAGCGTTTTGATAAGGTCCAGGTGCACGGAACGATAATGTCTGTAGGGCTCTCTAAGTCAAACCCGGATCTAGTGGCAGTAGGGGCCAGGTATAATGGTGAAGTGTTTGCCACTTTGGACGGCGGAAACACTTGGTCCGAAATTTCCATACCTGGCGACGTAAAGGACATTTACGCAGTCGCGTGCACATAACATTCAAAAAGGACTAATCAATGGACCTCAAAGGTAAGAAAGCCGTCGTTTTTGGCGGTACTTCAGGAATCGGTCTCGCTACAACCCGAATGCTAGCTGCTGCGGGAGCAACGGTTGTCGCGGTAAGCCGTGATCCATCAAAAGCCACCGACCTGCCATCCGGCGTCACAACGGCTGCCTGTGATGTGCAAGATCGAGATGCAGTCGCTGCAGTTTGTGCAGCTGCTGGCCCTTATGACGTGCTGATTTCTGCAGCGACTGGTGGGCCTCGCGCGGCAGGTCCATTCATGGAGATGGATCTTGATGCTTATCGCAACTCTTTCGCTAAGGTTTGGGGCTATGCCAATGTGCTCCGACAGGGAGTTGGTCATTTAAAGGAAAGTGGCTGTGCAGTCTTAGTTTCAGGGGCCCCTGCTAGGAAGGCTCGTCCTGGTCAGGTTGCCATCTCGTCAGCTGGTGGAGCTGTCGAGGCCCTCGCTAGATGTGTTGCAAAAGAGATTGCTCCTAAGCGCCTAAACGTTGTTTCTCCAGGTGTCATTGATACACCGATGTTTGGGCCTGACGAGGCAAAGCGAAAAGAGATGACCACTAACGCTACTAAGGCCAATGTTATTCCTCGCGCGGGTACGGCTGAGGAAGTGGCACAAGCAATTATGCTGGTGGTCCAAAATGATTTTATGACAGGTGTCACAGTTGACGTTGATGGTGGCTGGTTAATCGCCTGAATATATACAACTGACCTCCCCTATCTTTGGTTTTTGCTGAAGATAGGGGTTTCTTTGCAAAAAATTAACTTCCCTGAATTAAGCTTCTTTCAGGACTTTCCTGAGAACAAGCTGCATGATGCCACCATTCTTGTATTGCTCCACCTCGTCAAAAGTGTCTATTCGGCAAAGCAGAATAATTGCCTTTCGTGAGCCATCGGCAAAGGTAATTGAGCAATTTAAAGTCATCCGAGGTGAGATGTCGGTTGTAATACCGGTAATGTCAAAAACCTCATCACCATTAAGTTTCAAAGACTGACGGTTTTGGCCATCCAAAAAAACTAACGGCAATACCCCGATTCCAACGAGGTTTGAACGATGGATGCGTTCGAAACTCTCGGCAATTACTGCCTTTACCCCAAGTAAACGGACTCCTTTTGCCGCCCAGTCTCGGCTTGAGCCAGTTCCGTATTCTTTCCCTGCAACTACAATGAGTGGCACACCCTCATCTTCGTACCTCATTGCAGCATCAAATATAGGCATCAGAATCCCTGAAGGCTGGTGTTTTGTCAGACCACCTTGCTGTCCAGGCACTAGCTCGTTGCGGATTTGGCTATTTCCAAAAGTACCCCTCATCATAATGTGGTGATTGCCGCGACGAGCTCCGAAGCTATTGAAATCTTGAGGACGCACTTGGTGACTCAACAAAAACTCTCCTGCGGGACTATTACTTTTGATAGTAGACGCTGGAGATATGTGGTCAGTGGTGATGCTATCTCCCAATAAGGCTAATAAACGTGCACCGGTAATGTCGTGTAATTCGTCTGGCTCAGCAGAAATTCCTTCAAAATAGGGTGGTTTCTGGATGTAAGTGGAGGAGTCTGACCACTTGTAAGTTAGGGAATTTGTGGCTCGAATATCCTTCCACTGCTCCGGTCCTTCGAATACATCGGAGTAGCGTTCAGTGAACATGGAAGGTGTCAAACTTGCTTCTAGCAATTGGTTGACCTCTTGGCTGCTCGGCCAAATATCTTTCAGGAAAACATCATTTCCTTGTCTATCCTGGCCCAATGCTTCCTTCGTCAGGTCAATTTTCATTGAGCCAGCTAAGCTGTAGGCAATAACTAAAGGTGGAGAGGCAAGGTAGTTTGCTCTCACTTGAGGGTGAACTCGGCCTTCAAAGTTACGATTGGAGGATACAACCGCCCCTACTAGGATATTGCCTCTGTCTATTGCTTCTGCGATCGCGGGCTCAAAGGCCCCTGAATTACCTAGACACGTAGCGCAGCCGAAAGCGACTATATTGAAGCCAAGTGCGTTCAAGTGTTCTTGGAGTCCCGAAGTGACAAGGTAATCCTGCACAACCTTGGAGCCGGGAGAGAAAGAAGTTCTCACCCAAGGTTTTGTTTTTAAGCCGAGCTCATTTGCCTTTTTTGCAAGTAAACCTGCCGTGATTAGAAGTGGCGGGTTGGAAGTGTTGGTGCAGCTGGTGATGGCCGCAAGCGTTACATGACCAGGTTCAATTGAATAGTCGGAGCCTTCGATTGAAATCACTTTACCCCCGCCGGCATCAGATTCGAACTTTTTAAAAGCCGAAGCGGCATTGGACAGCAATACACGGTCTTGTGGGCGTTTGGGGCCGGCCAGTGCAGGTTCAACTGTGCCCATGTCCAACTCAATCGTATCCGTAAATACTGGTATGGGAGATCCTCTTTCTCGCCACATACCCTGCGCTTTTGCGTATGCTTCAACTAAGGCGATTTGATCCTTGGCCCTTCCTGTGAAGGTGAGGTAGCGGATGACCTCTGAATCAATGGGAAAGAATCCGCAGGTCGCCCCATACTCCGGGGCCATATTGGCAATCGTAGCTCGGTCCGCTAGAGGAAGATCGTCAAGGCTATCACCATAAAATTCAACGAATTTTTCCACCACTCCTTTCTTTCGAAGCATCTCCACAACCCGCAGGACCAGGTCGGTTGCTGTGGCGCCTTCTCGCAATTTTCCAGTAAGTTTAAATCCAATAACCTCTGGGATAATTAAGGCAATTGGTTGTCCCAGCATTGCGGCCTCTGCCTCGATGCCGCCCACACCCCAGCCCAATACAGCAAGGCTGTTAACCATTGTTGTATGACTGTCTGTGCCAACAAGAGTATCTGGATATGCTACTGTCTTTCCACCTTCGATCGCAGTCCAAACTGTTTTTGCGAGATATTCGAGGTTCACTTGATGACAGATGCCTGTTCCAGGCGGCACCACGCGAAAATTATTAAAGGCACTTTGGCCCCAACGAAGAAACTCAAAGCGTTCCTGATTCCGTTCAAATTCAAGCTGGATATTTTTTGCAAATGCACTTTGATCGCCAGCGGCATCAATCATGACCGAGTGATCAATGACGAGGTCGACAGGTGAGACTGGGTTTATCCTGCCAGCGTCGCCACCAAGTTTGATCATGGCGTCTCGCATGGCCGCTAGGTCAACAATTGCGGGTATGCCGCTGAAATCATGCGTTAGCACCCTTGCTGGGCGAAAAGCAATTTCGGCAGAGGCTTTCCCTCTTGTAGTAAGCCATTCTTTGAACTTCGTAATGTCTTCGACGGTTACACTTCGATTGTCTTGATGTCGGAGGAGGTTTTCCATCAGCACTTTCAGTGAGAAGGGCAGGCGCGAAATGTCCCCAACCTGCTCGGCTGCAGCTGATAGACTAAAGTATTCGTATGATTGACCGTCAGCTGTCAGGCTGCGTCGAGTATTAAGGGTATCAATGCTAGTAGTCGTCATGACGCTCATTTCACAATAACATTCAAAACTTTTGACAGTTGTTGTTTGTTGAAGAAATTAGCAATCATTGGAGGCACACGATCTGTAAAAAGCAAGCGCCGCCTCATTAAAAGTCTTGTAGGTGCAATGAGATATAAGCAACCTAAAAGCCCCCACATAAACCAGGCGAGAGTCATTCATCCTGTGTCGGAGAGAAAAAATGAACGCTAATTCTGCACCAGGCTTCGCTGAGAACCCCAATCATTTTGTTAAAATTTCGCCGTTCAGTGGCCAGGTGCTCGTGAAGTTTCGGGGAGAAATTATCGCTGACAGCTGCAACGCCCTCAGCGTTCAAGAACGCGGCTATAACGTTGTTTATTATGTTCCGCGTGGCGATGTCCGCATGGAATTAGCACAAAGGACTGACCTTTCGACTACCTGCCCATACAAGGGTGACGCAAGCTACTACACTTTCATTATAGGCGATGCCCGTGCAGTAGACGCCGCTTGGTCCTATGAAAGTCCCTATGATGAGGTTCTTAGTATTAAAGAATATCTAGCTTTCTATTTGAACCGAGTTGACGTGGTGACAGTCCCTTGATCATTCCAAAGTCGTCAAGATGAACCGTACTCATCGGAGCGTGTTTGCTAATTGCAGGCACCAAAATTTAAATTTGGAGGCGGAGTATGACCGTTGTCGTTCTTGGCAGTGTGACCTGGGATGTCGCAGCCTTCGCTAGCCGATTGCCAAGTCCAGGCGAAACGCTTCTGGGTAGTGGATACGCAACTGGGCTTGGTGGCAAAGGAGCAAACCAAGCAGTGGCCGCTGCAATGCTTGGCTTGACGTCAAAATTTTTTGGGCGCGTAGGAAATGATGAATTCGGCCAAGCCGTAAAAGCGGCCTTCACGGATTTTAATCTTGACCCATCAGGCCTTGTTATAGATCGCGATGCTGCAACAGCATTAGGCGTGATTTTGATTGGAGCAGATGGTGAAAACGCCATAATTCAGGCGCCCGGAGCGAACCGTCAGATGGATGAGACAGACGTGCAGCGTGCCGGCCAGGAGATACAAGATGCCAATGTCCTCCTGCTACAATTTGAGATCCCGCTCGAAGTGACGCTTTCTGCAGCTCGATTGGCTCGTCAGGCAGGGACAACCGTGATTCTTGATCCGGCGCCCGCCCCAAGTGATGGGGTTTCTGGCTCCGTTTTTATGGCTGCTGATATTTTGACACCCAACGAAGTAGAGGCCGAAACCTATGTTGGTTTCAGGCCACACGATAAAGACAGTGGGATAGCATCGGCACAACGCTTGGTGGAGATTGGAGCTCCAACGGCAATCGTAACCATGGGCGCCTTAGGGGCTGCATGGGCCACACAAGCGGGCGAAACTGGTTTCCAACCTGGCTTTAAAGTTGACCCTGTTGATACTGTAGGCGCAGGTGATTGTTTTAATGGTGCACTAGCTGTGGCAATCACAGAAGGACAGGCGTTGCCAGCCGCAATTCGATTTGCTTCTACCGCAGCGGCTATCTCCACCACCCGCAGCGGTGCCGCAAAAAGTGCTGCAACCCGAGTTGAGGTTGAGATGGAGCTTAAGCGTATACGGGATTAAATTATTCCCGAAATTCTATTTACATAGACCTGAAGCTCACCAGATCATCCCGATCGATTTGCTTGATCAAGTCGATCTCCCAGGTCAAGTACTCACGCATAAAGTCTTCTAGAACGCCGCCCTTACGCTCATAGGGTTTCAGCCAGACATCATCGGGCTCATCAGCAAGATTGGTTTCCCCAGCCTGAATATTTTCACCAGCGGCTTTCCAGGCATCTGTACCTCCTTGGAGTGCGATCGCAGGCATGCCGGTCAGGGCTGCAAGCTCGGCTGCGGCATACCCAGCAATGATGCCATCTTCGGAAGTGACAACATATCCCTTAGCATTTTCAGGAAGGTTTTTTGCGGCTTCGTCAATGCGAGCTCTCGTAAGCCACCAGGCATCGGGGATATGGCCCTTGCGGTAGTCCCGGCTAGTCGCAACATCAACCGCTATCCAACCAGATTCAATTAGCTTCCGCGCATTGTCTACGTCGACGTTTTCGATTTCTGGAGAGATTAGTGAAAGGGTCGGTTGCTTGCCTATTTCTAAGCCGTCCGCTGGTAAGCCGCCGTCGAGCACGTAAACATCCCAATGCATCTGCATCAACCAATGAGCCGTCATGGTCGCCCGCACAAGATTGGCATCGTCTACTAGAACGAGACGGGCTCCTCGAACGCCGGCATACCGATCCGTCGCCTGGACGAGTTGACCCCCGGGTGCTGATATCGAGCCCGCTATATGGCCGGCTTCATACTCATGTGGGTGGCGGACATCCAGAAGGAAAGTTGTGCGTTTCTTGTCTGACAGCCAATCCATCGCTTTCACATAATCAACTTTTGAAACACCAAATCGCTCAGCAACATGGTTGGCTCGATCCTTGGCGTTTTCGATGGCCTTAGTTGATAGGTTAAGTGCCGTTGGCCTCACATTCCCTCTTTCAAGCTCAAAGCCAGAGAGATGCCATCCCATAGTTCCGTTTCGAAGAGCTACAACCTTGTTGGGTATTCCCGAGTTGATGAGCGATTGTGCCCCAAGAATTGAGCGGGTGCGACCTGCACAGTTAACCACTACCGTCGTTTCTGGATCAGGGGCAACCTCGTGAATCCGATAAGCGAGTTCGCCACCAGGACAGCAAGTGGCCGTAGGTATATTCATTACCTCGAATTCATCCATCGGCCGGCTGTCCAAAACTACCATTTTCTGCCCTGAATCCAGCATTTCTTTTAGCTCTTCGGCAGAAACGGACGGTGTTCCAAAGTGATGTTCAACAAACTCACCGAAGGCTTTGGATGGTACGTTAAACCCGCTGTAGACTTCATAACCTGATGCAGCCCAACCGGGTGTGCCACCTTCAAGGATCGAAATGCTGGCATAGCCGATCTCTGCCAACTTTTTAGCGGCTTTGTTTGATAGTCCCTCACCCCCGTCAGTTAGATACACTGGTGTCCCGAGGCGTGGAACTAAATTACCAATCATTACTTCAAGCCGCCCGATAGGTACTGATATAGCGTGCATCAGATGGCCATCGGAGAAGGCCCTCTCTCCTCTAACGTCGACAACTGCAAACTCACTGTTATTTTCGGCGATAAGGTCATGTAGTGCCTTTGGAGAGATAGTCTTTGCCATGATTTTTAGCTTCTTTTGGTTTTGGTAAAATCGTTATCATGCTAGGCGGTACGATCCGCCTGCTCAAGCGAGTGTATTTCTGAATTATGTCCGCACCTGCTATTTTTGATCGCCAGCTTGCGCGCCGTCGTCGTGCCCGTGCTGCAAAGACCTTCTCTGAGGCAGACTTTCTGTGGCGTGAAATAACTGCTCGTCTTTCTGAAAGACTTGATGACCTCACCCAACAGTTCCCTAAGGCATTGGCCTTAGGCTCCCGCGATGGTTTGGCGCGCAATGCTCTGAAGGGTAAAGGGGGTATCGAATGGCTGGTAGAATCTGATTTGGCGGCAGAAACATTGGTTAATCAGGGAGCGCGCCTAGTACTAGACCCAGAAGCCTTGCCATTCGGTGGTGGAGTTCTTGACCTCGTATTTGGGGCAGGCGACCTCCATCTAATAAATGACCTTCCAGGTGCTCTAATCCAGATCCGGCAAGCATTAAGACCAGACGGTTTATTTCTCGGCGCACTTTTGGGTCCTGGGACACTCACTCCTCTCACACAAGCTTTTTTGAAAGCAGAGGTTGAGTTGAATGTTCCAGTTTCTCCCCACGTTTCTCCATTCGTCGACATCCGTGATGCAGCTGCTCTCTTGCAGCGTGCAGGTTTTGCGTTGCCAGTAGCTGATTCGGAAAAAATTGTTGTTTCCTATGCTGACCCTTTGCGCCTGCTTCAGGATTTGCGAATGATGGGAGAAGCCAGTGTACTTCAAGAGCGAAGCCGCCATCCGCTTCGACGGCGGGTATTGATGAATGCAATGGAAAAACTAGCAGAAACGGTTGGGCCAGACGGCCGTGTGGCAATACCTTTTGAAGTGATTTTCTTAGCGGGTTGGTGTCCGGCTGCCTCGCAGCAGCAGCCCGCACAGCGGGGGAGTGGGACTATCAGTCTTGCTTCTGCTTTGAAGCGCGGTCAGCGTTCTTCCTAATTGCGGCCACAATGGTTGGGACCGCCTCGTCCGGATAATCGTGTGCCATACCTGGTATAACGGTCATGGTTGCCCCAGCGATGCTATTCTTAACATCTTCACCACATCCAACTGGGACTAAAGGGTCTTCAGCACCGTGAATTACCACAGTTGGTGCTTTGATCTCTTCGAGATGAGAGACTCGATTATCGGCGGAGGCTATTGATGCGAGCAGCTGTCGGCCGTGTCCTCCGGGCCTGTATGCACGGTCATAAAGGTTTCCAGCTCTAGTTCTAATTGCTGCTTCATTTCGCGGAAATCCAGGGCTGCCAATTGTTTCTGCGCTATCAAGAGCCTCGGCTATAAAATCTTCCCTATTTGCTTTCCTTTTGCGTGGCTTATTTAGCCACGCCGTTGCAGCTTCTGTTGGCCGCGGTAGCCCACGACGACCCGATGTCGCCATGATGGACGCAAGCGATAAAGTTTTGCTTTTGTGGCGATACGCAAAAATTTGCGCAATAGCCCCCCCGTTTGAACTGCCGACAATGTGCGCTGCAGGAATGTTCAGTGCGTTCAGCAGTTCGGCTGCATCATCCGCCATGTCATCCAAGTTGTATGGTGCATTTACAGGCTGTTTTGAGCGCGCAGCTTTAAAGGCTGCAGGTATATCTGCAGGGCCAAACTCGTCAAAGTCAGTTGAAAGGCCGCTATCTCGGTTATCGTATATGATTACTCTGAACCCAGACTCAACCAAGCCACCAAGTAGTGCTTCTGTCCATGAGATTAGCTGTGTGCCGAGGCCATTGATCAATAAAAGCGGTAAGCCGCTTTCTGATCCACGAATTTCATATTCTATGGTGATTCCGTTTGCGGCTGTTTTTGGCATTGGTAAAGCTCATATCGTGTTCAGAATTCTCAAAAAGATGAGACACGGAGAATGACAATCGGGCAAGTGTTTCTCATGACTCTCTCTCGTTATCTCGGATCTTTTTGAACGCAAAAACTGTTTTATGTCAGTCTTTGCAGCCTGCTACAAAGTCCATCCACATGTCATCTGGGTCATTGCGATCTATAGGAAAATAAAGAGATACGCGATCGAGCACGCCATCGGCACGCGCACGGAGTTTTCCTGGTAGTTCGGCAAAAGAACCAAAAACCGACAACTCTTCGATCAAGTGGTCAGGAACAAGCTTTGGCATCTCAGAAAACTCGCCATTCCTCATCAATTGTGAGAGTTTTCGAGCCTCATCGCCACATCCATGGTGCTCAAAAAGGCGACGATAGTTAGGCGTGGAGCCATAAAAGGCGATTTGCTCTCGCACGACTGCTTCAGCCCTTGCGCGTTGGGCTTCTGTTTCCCCCCAGATTGCAAAGACAGGGGCGTAGAGATCAACGTCTAATAAACTTCTGTTATTTGCAACTGCTCCCTCCTGGATTGCCGGTCGAACTACATCATTCAAATAGCTGCGGGAGTGCATTGGATGAACGTGAAAGCCATTTGCCACCTCGCCCGCGGCCTTGGCCATTCGGGGATTAAGACCGGCCAAATAAATCGGAATTTCAGGCTTATTGTTTGGACCTGGATTGAAAAACGGATTCATAAGCAGAAAACGATAGAATTCTCCCTCATATTTGGGTCGCTCATCTGTTTGGAATGTGTTCCAGATGGCTCGCACACATCTAATGTAGTCCGTAATCCTCGCTGCAGGCCGGTCAAAAGGCATCGATAGGCGACGTTCAACGTGAGCCCGTACTTGTGTCCCAAGGCCAAGACGGAGTCGGCCGTTGCTCGCCCTCTGCACATCCCATGCGGCCTGCGCCATGGAGTAGGGACTGCGAGCGAAAGCAACAGCAATATTTGTCCCAACGTCTATTTGTTGAGTGGCTGTTGCTGCGAACGCTAGAGGTAGAAAAGGATCATGTTTTGCCTCGAAGGTCCAAACGCACTCAAAACCCAGTCGCTCTAGTCTTTGTGCTTCGCTGGGTACGTCGATTAGTTCCATGTCTCGGATTTGGGTATCGATATGCATCTGGGTGCCCGCACTGCTATTAGATTTGTAGGAAACATTAGGACGAGACTCGACCCAATGGAAATCGAAGAATTCCGAATTAAAGCCCATGCTATGGTTGATTGGATGGCAGATTACATGTCCAACGTCGATCAATACCCAGTTCGGGCGCAGACAACGCCTGGGCAGATAGCTGCAAAATTACCTGAAGGGCCACCCGCCAGCCGTGAGTCTGTTGACGCGATTATGGCCGATTTTGAACGAGATATTTTGCCCGGTGTTACTCATTGGCAGCATCCAAGGTTTTTTGCCTATTTTCCAGCAAACTCTAGTCCGCCGTCTGTCCTTGCCGAGATGCTCACAGCCACAATTGGAGCACAGTGCATGCTCTGGCAAACCTCACCTGCTGCGACAGAGATGGAGACAAGAATTACTGATTGGCTTCGCCAAATGATTGGGCTTCCAAGAGGATTTCATGGCGTTATTCAGGACTCTGCATCAAGTGCAATTCTCTGCGCTATCCTCACAGCTAGAGAGTTGGCAACTGATTGGCGGAGTAACGAGGTGGGGCTTACCAATACAGCCCCTGTTGTCATCTACACTTCTGATCAAACGCATTCGGCAACAGAAAAAGGGGCTAAGGTTGCGGGTTTGGGCCGCAGTAATGTTCGGATTATCTCCTCAGATTCAGAAAACTTTGCCATGAAACCCGACGCGCTTGAGGAGGCCATTTTAGATGATAAGACGGCTGGAAAACTCCCGGCTTGCGTTGTTGCTAACCTTGGTTCAACCGGGGTAGGGGCTATGGATGATCTCGAGGCAATCGGAAAAATTGCGCAGCGTCACGGTCTCTTTTCTCACGTTGATGCTGCTTGGGCAGGTTCCGCATTGATACTCGAGGAGCACCGTCACTTATTAAAAGGAATAGAGCGTTTTGATAGCTTTGTGTTCAACCCTCACAAATGGCTGATGACAAATTTTGATTGTACAGCTCATTTTGTTCGTGACCCTGAGGCGCTAGTCAAAACATTGTCTATCAACCCGACCTATTTATTGAGTAGGGAAGGTGAGGGCGTCATAGACTATCGCGACTGGTCTGTTCCATTGGGGCGGCGCTTTCGTGCCCTTAAGCTTTGGTTTGTTATTAGGTCCTACGGCGTCGATGGCCTGAAGGCTATCATTCGAAACCATATTGAATTGGCTAAGTGGCTGGAAGAACAAATTGCATGCGAGCGGGATTTTGAGCTCATGGCCCCCCGTCAGCTCTCTCTGATAAATTTCCGCTATGTGCCCAAAGATGCAGAGGACCTTGATGGTCTCAACAGTCGTCTCTTAAACGCAGTAAATGATGATGGACTTACTTATTTGACCCAGAATGTTATTGGGGGTGTGTACGCCATCAGGTTTCAAATTGGACAAACCATGACCCAACAAGAACATGTAGATGCCGCTTGGCAGAGGATTCGATCGATTTCAAAGAAGATTCGTTAATCGTTAGTGCTTACCCCTTTTGCTGCTTCCCATCGGTTGGCGGTTTAAATGAAAGTTTAAGATGTTTTTTGTCCGTTGGGGTTAGAGGCTTTGCAGGTTTTGTCCTTCAGATGAAGCGCTAAAATGCCTTTTTAAAGTTTTCGGTTGCCTGAACAAGAGCGGCTCGAATGCCTGGCTCCATGGCAGAGTGTCCAGCGTCGTCGATTAACACCAAGCCAGCTTTTGGCCATGCGGAGGCAAGAGCATCCGCGCTTGTTGTCGGACAGATCATGTCATAGCGACCTTGCACGATTATAGCCGGTAAGTGCGAAATGCGATCAACGTTGTCCAATAACTGTCTGTCGCTAAGGAAAAGACTGTTGAGAAAGTAGTGGGCTTCAATCCGCGCTATAGCTAGGAGCCCTTCACCGTTGTCCGTTACATCTGGTAATTCAGTGGGTAATAGGGTCGAGCATGAGGACTCATAGGTTGCCCAACTCTTAGCTGCAGCTAAAGCTTCAGCTGTATTTTTACTGAATAGCCTTCGTGCATAGGCGTCTAGGATTTCGTGTCTCTCACTCGGCGGAATGTGTTGTAAAAAGGCTCGGTGGGCTTCTGGAAATACTCTTCCCATCCCATGTAAAAACCAGTCCACTTCTTCCCCCGAACCCAGGAAAATACCGCGCAATATGAAACCGAGGCAGCGCTCAGGATGGGTTTGACCATATGCAAGGGCCAGTGTTGAGCCCCAGGACCCACCGAACACGAGCCATCTGTCTACATTAAGGTGCGTTCTGAGCGCCTCAATATCCTTGATCAATCGTTGAGTGTCGTTCGCTGCTATTTCAGCATAGGGCTTGGAGCGTCCCGCGCCACGTTGGTCAAAGAGAATGATCCTGTAATGAGATGGGTCAAAAAAGCGCCTGTGTGCGGGCGAGCATCCAGCTCCTGGCCCGCCGTGCAGAAAAACAACCGGCGTACCGTTTGGAGATCCAGATTCTTCCCACCACAATCGATGCCCTTCACCAACGTCAAGGTAACCAGTGTGATTGGGGTCCAAATGCGGAAATAGATTAGGTCTAGGGTTGTATGGCTTTCTCATAGAGTTTTCTGATGCCTTCAACTAATGATTATCAGCAAGTACTGGCCATCAACGGTAGGACAAAAAACAAGCCACCGACCTTAAACGACTAAGCTTAATTTCTAGTTTAAATCGAAAAAGGATTTAAGTTCTGTTAACAATTATTTTTGATCGATGGGTTATTTTCCTTTGAGAAGTGCGATGCAATTTTGTCTGCTGAGAAATTATGTCTGATCCGTTTGTGTGGTACAGAAGAGCTAGCGAAATTAGTAGGGAGCGACGGTTGCAGCTAATAATCTCTATTCTAAGTCGTAGTTTTTTGGCTGCTTTTTGGTTGGTCGTATTGAGCTTAGGTCTAACAGCTTGTTCAAGTAATCCTGCCACCGGTGGCAAAGATATCTCTTTCATGTCTAAGGACGATGAAAAGAGAATTGGTGACGAAAACCACCCTAAGATCCTTCAGGCATTTGGCGGTGAATACAATGACCCTGCCTTGCAAGGATATGTAAAGTCCCTTGGCCAACTTTTGGCCGCGAGCTCTGAACTGCCAGATAGAAAGTGGACGTTCACGCTACTTGATAGTGATGTTACCAACGCCTTCGCGCTTCCTGGCGGATACGTCTATGTAACGCGAGGACTTCTCTCTCTCGCTGAAACAGAGGGACAGCTTGCAGCAGTTATTGGTCACGAAATTGGCCATGTGACCGCGCGTCACGGAGCCCAGCGTCATGCCCAAGGGACCCTCGCAGGGATAGGAGCGGCAGGCGCCTCTATTCTTGGATCAATCTTAGTTGGACCAGAAGCAGGAAGAACCATTGGCGAATTCGCAAACGTCGGTGCGCTCGGTTATGTTGCATCCTACAGCCGTGACCAAGAATATCAGGCGGATGAACTCGGTATCCGATACAATGGTAGAATAGGGTTTAACCCTCAGGGTATGGCCCAGTTTTTGGCAAAGCTTGATTCCGAAAAAGGTTTGGTTGCTAAACTAAGAGGGCAGGCCCCAAAGGGCTCTTCTTATCTTGACACGCACCCTCCAACCCCAGACCGGGTAAAACGCGCGCGAAAGCTTGCTGAGAAAAGTTTGGTAGATAAACCCATGGATGGAAGGGATATTTATCTATCGAAAATAGATGGAATGATATGGGGCGACTCTCCTGATCAAGGCTACGCAAGGGATGGATCATTTGCTCACAAGAATTTGAATATTTTCTTCAGTGTGCCTGACGAATTTACGCTTTTTAATTCTCCAAAAAATGTGACTGCTTACGGTCCAGACAATGCCGCAATCAAGTTTGACATGGGGCCTAAAAATTATGGGGGCTCGATGCGTGATTACATCAGACAAACCTGGGCCAGGAATGCGCAGCTATCTAATCTTCAGTCCATTGAAATGAATGGTCTGGAAGCAGCAACCGCATCAACCAAAGGCAGGGTCAATGGGCGCTCAATGGACATCCAGCTCGTGGCAATTCGCGGTAAGGAGGGTCATACTTTTCAACTCACTTTTTACAGCCAGCCCCAAAAGACAAAGACTCTAAGTGAGGTTTACAGGCGCACTACGTATTCTTTTAGGCATATGTCTTTAGACGAACTGGAAAAATTGAAACCACTTCGCATCCGTCTCCACAAGGTACGAAATGGGGAAACTATAGAAAGTATTTCGCAGATGATGGCTGTGAAAAAATTCGCAGTGGATCGCTTCAAATTGCTGAATGGTGTGAAACAAAATTCAGATTTGATTGTGGGGCAAACGGTTAAAATAATTTCGACGGAATAAGGTTCTATAAAACTTTTTCTTCGAAAAAAGCCATTGATCCAATCGCTGGACGGCTGCGTACTACCCTTTGAACAATGGAAATACTTTGATGTCGGATTTTAATGCCTCTGCGCTCTCTAAAAGTTTAGCTGATCTGTTGGCCGACGATGAATCTGGGCAAAGTGTGGTTTTCAGCGATCCTACACTTCCGGATAACCCGATAGTTTTTGTAACGCCGGAGTTTGAGGAACAAACTGGTTACTCATCTGAAGATGCAGTGGGCAGGAATTGCAAATTCTTGCAGGGGCCAGATACTGATCCAAATGCCATAGCTGCTATTCGTCATGCAATTGCTGCTCAGGCTCGAATAGAAATAGACATAGTAAATTATAGAAAAGATGGAGTAAAATTTCTGAACAGGCTTCGTATAAGACCAATATACGACGACGTTGGTCGTCTTATGTACTATGCAGGCGTTCAAAACCCCATAGGTTAATATTGATGAAATTAGAGTATAATGTATCTGTAAATGAAGATACCGTAACTATATCAAATAAAAATACAACTCTTGGCTATGCGCGATTTTCGCGTGACTTCAAAATTATTGAATATATATTTGTGCATCCAACCTTTAGACGTAAGGGTTTTGGAGCAATGATGTTGCGGCGCATTTCAGAAGAGTTAGGTTGCCAACCTATGCCAGCGCCTCCGCTATCGAAATTGGGTGAACAGTTTTTCAAAGCAATGCACCCGTAGTAAATTGAATTGTTAATCAAAATCTAGGTCATGAATTCGTCTGCCGCGCCGCTCAGCTGTTTTAGCGGCCCGCACTAAGTTTGTTAGGTCGGATCCTGCAAGTTCAATTCGACGCCGAGCCGTCTCGGCTGCCTGGGCGATAGCAGTAACGTCAGCCACTAGTGCTTGGGCTTCTGCTTGCAAAGTGACGGAGCTCTCCGTCATCCGAGCGTCTTTCATTATCGCGCGGATTGTATTTAAAAGCGCCCAAATAGTGGTTGGGGAAACTATGAAAACCCGTCTGCTGTAGCCCTCATCAACTGCGGAGGATGAGCGAGCGTGTAGTTCGGCGAATACAGCCTCACTTGGAACAAACATCAGGGCACAATCAGCTGTTTCGCCTGGAACAATGTAGCGGTCAGCTATATCGGCAATATGTTTTGATACATCACGCTCAAATGATTTTCGCGCAGATTTTTCGGTCTTTGGGTCATCTGCAGCTATTAGAGCGCGATAGCTTTCAAGGGGAAACTTACTGTCGATTGCAATTGGCCCTGGCGGATAAGGCATAGATAAAAGAGCGTCCGCTCGTCGGCCATTCGAAAGTGTGGCCTGTTCTTTGAAGGCATGAGGTGGTAGGGCATCGCGCAACAGGTCACCAAGTCTTGCTTCGCCAAAGGCCCCGCGTGCTTGCTTATCACTTAGAGTTCGTTCCAGGCCGATGATTTGGCTTGAAAGAGCCGCAAGGTTAGCCTGCGCGGCGTCAATTCGGCCTATCCGCTCAGCAATTCCCGCAAGGGTAGCTTCCGTTTCTGAAACGTTTTGCTTCCCTGTCTGTCTGTGGTCTTTGGGAAATATCCAACGTCCGGTTAACCAAATTCCTATGACCCCAAGCGCCCCAATCAACAAAAGCCCAGCTGGAGACCTGCTATTTAGCCACTGGCCTATGATTGTTGTTCCGTCGGTGATGAATGCATCCCAATTCATGATGTTGATATAGTGGAACCTAGGCCAGTCGTGAATCCCCTAAGTTCTAGAGTTAGCGAAAGATTATGACGGCTGAAAAACGAAACGACTCATTGTTAGAACAAACCATCATTGCAAGCAGAGCGAGTATGTGAGACACCGAGGCGACAGAAAACTTCTACTAGCCAGGAGTCGCGCCGAGATATGAGCGTCGCAGCACCTGTACAGCCGTTTCATAACGGTTTTTTTGAGAATAGCCTCGCAGTCGCTGATCCCGAGTTGTACAGCTCTACCCGAAAGGAGTTGGGCCGCCAGCAGGATCAGATAGAGCTAATTGCGAGCGAAAACATTGTGTCCCGAGCCGTCTTGGAGGCTCAGGGTAGTGTGCTCACCAATAAGTATGCAGAAGGCTATGCGGGCCGGCGATATTATGGTGGGTGTGAATATGTCGACCTAGCAGAGGAACTTGCAATAGAGCGCGCAAAACGCTTGTTTGGATGTGCCTTCGTCAATGTGCAGCCCCATTCCGGCGCACAAGCTAACCAAGCGGCTTTTATGGCTATGGTTCAACCTGGCGATACAATCCTAGGAATGTCATTGGCTGCAGGGGGACATTTGACCCATGGAGCAGCTCCTAACCAGTCTGGGAAGTGGTTCAACGCCGTACAGTATGGCGTGAAAAGAGAAGATGGTTGTATCGACTATGAAGAAGTCGAAGCGTTAGCTAAAGAAAATCAACCAAAGCTAATCATCGCAGGCGGTTCCGCATATCCCCGCATCATCGATTTTGAGCGGTTCCGCGCTATTGCAGATACCGTGGGCGCAAAGTTCATGGTGGATATGGCTCATTTTGCTGGTTTGGTTGCTGCAGGTATTTATCCCAGTCCACTGCCGTTTGCCGACATAGTTACGACTACAACCCATAAAACTCTGCGAGGTCCTCGTGGGGGTATGGTGCTGTCCAACGATGAGGCGCTCGGTAAAAAGGTTAATTCCGCAGTCTTTCCAGGTCTGCAAGGTGGACCTTTGATGCATGTTATAGCAGCGAAGGCAGTGGCGTTCGGCGAAGCTCTTCGACCTGAATTTGTTTCGTATGCGGAACAGGTAGTAGCCAACGCAAACGTTCTCGCTGAAACCCTTAAAGAAAAGGGCCTCGATATAGTATCCGGTGGCACAGATACGCATTTAATGCTTGTTGACCTTCGTCCTCTCGGTTTGACGGGCAAGGATGCAGAGGCAAGCTTGGAACGTGCTGGACTCACCTGTAATAAGAATGCGATCCCCTTTGATCCAGAGAAGCCGGCGATAACCTCTGGGCTGCGTCTTGGGACACCGGCTGGAACGACGCGAGGTTTCGGTGTCAGTGAGTTCGCCAAAGTAGGTGAAATAATTGGCGACGTACTTGCAGGGCTTGCGAAGTCAACTGGTAATAATGAGCTTGCTGAGGCGGCTGCGCGTAAAGAGGTTGGGCGGCTCTGCCAGAATTTCCCCATTTACTCAGGGTTTTAAAGTTAGTTATGCGGTGCCCTTTTTGCAGTCATCCAGATACTCAGGTTAAGGACTCTCGGCCTACTGAGGATAATTCAGCCATTCGTAGGCGTCGGTCTTGCACTGAGTGTGGTGCTAGGTTCACGACGTTTGAGCGTGTTCATCTTCGCGAGCTAACCATTGTAAAGGCCAACGGCCGTCGGGAGGCATTCGACCGAGATAAAATAGAGCGGTCAATGCGGATAGCTCTTCGAAAGCGTCCGGTTGAAGAGGAACGGGTTGCCCGAGTAGTCACTTCGATGGTTCGTCGGTTGGAGACCATGGGTGAGACCGAAATTCCTGCAGCTACTGTTGGTGAAGTGGTGATGGAAGCTCTCCGCTCTCTCGATTCAGTTGCCTATGTTCGCTTTGCTTCAGTGTATCGAAATTTCCGCGAAGCAAAGGATTTCGAGGACTTCATTGGTGGCCTCGATGAGGATGTCGAATAACACTTTTAGCGCGGCCGATAGGGGCCATATGGCGACGGCGTTGGCATTGGGGCGTCGTGGTCTCGGGCGTGTCTGGCCCAATCCGGCAGTAGGGTGTGTAATTGTTGATAAGGCTGGGATTGTAGCGGGTCGAGGTTGGACCCAACCTGGGGGTCGGCCACATGCGGAAACAGAAGCCTTACTTCGAGCTGGAGCGCGAGCTAAGGATGGCACTGCCTACGTTACCCTTGAACCTTGCAGTCATGTTGGAGAGACTGCACCGTGCGCCGAAGCTTTGATCGCAGCTGGTATTAGCCGCGTTGTTGCGGCCCTCGAAGATCCAGACGGACGTGTATCCGGACGTGGTTTTGATATCCTTAGACAGGCTGGAATAAAGGTTGAAGAAGGCCTAGATGAAAAAATAGCGCGCTTTGATCAAGCAGGGTTTCTCTCGCGAATTGAGCGAGGCCGTCCAATGATAGCATTAAAAACGGCAACGAGCCTGGATGGTCGTATTGCCACCAAGGAAGGTAACAGCAAGTGGATTACTGGCCCGGAGGCAAGAAAGCATGGCCACCTTTTGCGCGCTACTCATGACGCAATATTGGTTGGAGTAGGGACGGCGTTGGCCGACAACCCACGGCTTGATTGCCGTATTGCGGGTTTTGAAGGTTCATCACCCATTCGCATTGTCTTAGATACACGCCTGAAGTTAGCAGAACACAGTGATTTAGACTTGGTTGCTCGTGCTAATGAACAGGAAACATGGGTTTTCACAGCATCAAAAAATCCGAACAGTATGTCTAAGATGACTGCGGCTGGTGTCCGTGTGTTTCCAACACCTGTGATGGGTGATGGGCGCTTAGATGTCGCATCTGTCTCAGAGATCATCGCTTCTGAGGGTGTCACGCGACTTCTCATTGAGGGAGGCGCAACTGTTGCAACGAGTTTTCTTGAAAGGAGTCTGGTAGATCGTATTCATTCGTTTCGCGGGCCTCAAATTATAGGGGGCGACGGCCTTGCGGCGATCGGTCCTCTAGGCCTAGTCCAGGTCGCAAATGGCCCTAGATTTATTAGGCAAGGGCTGCAAAGTATTGACGACGACTGTGCTGAGTTTTACGTGACTATAGAATAGGAACTTCTTGATGTTTACGGGGCTTGTCTCGGACGTTGGTCGCGTCGCAAAAATAACGCGAGACCAATCCGGGGCCATTATGGTGATTGAGACAGCATATGATGCCAATACAATAGATATTGGGGCATCAATTGCGCTGTCTGGTGCGTGCCACACGGTTACTGAAAAACGACCAGGTAGCGTCTCGTTTTACAGTTCTAACGAAACTCTAGCTCGCACTACTGTAGGAGATTGGACCGAGGGCACTAGGGTCAATTTAGAACGCTCTCTGACTCTAGGCCAGGAGCTGGGCGGTCACATTGTGTCAGGGCACGTTGATGGTGTCGGTGAAGTGCAAGATGTAATTCAAGACGGCGATGCTTGGCGGATCAAGTTTTTAGCACCAAAGATGCTGCTGCGCTTCATTGCAGAAAAGGGCTCTATTGCCGTAGACGGCGTATCTCTGACAGTTAATGGGGCCAGCAATAACGGTTTTCATGTGGCGATTATTCCGCACACAATGGAACACACGACTTTTAGCGATTTGCAAGTGGGATCCCGGGTGAACCTAGAAATTGATATGCTGGCGAGGTACGTTAAGCGTCTTCTTGAGACGGAGGATCTCACTTGACCGCCGACATTAACGATATGGCGCGTATCAGCCCGGCGGACTTGGCCGAAGAACTGAAACGTACTTCCGAAGACATGGCCTTTCTTTCGCCGATTGATGAAATAATCGACGAGGCACGCAACGGTAGAATGTTTGTTCTGGTTGATGACGAGGATCGAGAGAATGAGGGCGACCTCGTGATCCCAGCTCAGATGGCTACTCCAGAGGTCATCAATTTCATGGCAAAACATGGGCGAGGGCTAATTTGTCTCTCGTTGACCTCAAAACGGGTTGACGAGCTGGGATTGCCTCTGATGCCCCAGGACAATCGTCAGCGACAGTCAACCGCGTTCACTGTGTCCATTGAAGCTCGAGAAGGTGTGACAACTGGTATATCAGCGCCTGATAGAGCTAGAACGATTTCTGTGGCGATAGACCCAGCGTCAGAGAAGAATGATATCGTAACTCCGGGGCACGTTTTTCCATTGCAAGCTAGAGACGGCGGAGTTTTGGTTAGGGCTGGTCACACTGAAGCTGCAGTGGATATTTCCCGTCTCGCAGGACTTAACCCATCTGGTGTGATCTGTGAGATTATGAATGAAGATGGCACCATGTCACGGCTGCCAGAATTGATTAAGTTTGCCCAATATCATGGCATGAAGATTGGTGCGATTGCCGATCTTATTGCGTATCGCCGCCGTTTTGATCGCACTATTGAGCGTGTTGTTGAAACGGAACTTAATAGTCGTTTTGGCGGCGATTTTAGGATGATTATCTTTGGCTCTACTCTCGAAGGTACAGAGCATGTTGCTTTGGTTAAGGGTGATGTAGAGGGTGACGCGCCAGTTATGGTCCGGATGCATGCTGTTAACATTTTAGAAGACTTACTTGGTGATCATCACCGTCAGCGAGGAGGAGGTCTGCAGCAGGCAATGGAAATGATTGGTGCTGCGGAACGTGGTGTAGTTGTTTTGATACGCGAAACCAGGGCAACAAACCTTTCCGAACGTATTGCGGCAGAGATTGGGGCGAAAGCTGACGGGGGAGATGGGGGTCAACTGCGCGATTATGGCGTAGGTGCTCAGATCCTTCTTGATCTTGGTGTTAAAAACCTCATTCTGCTAACCAACTCACCAAAGCGTGTCGTTGGAATTGAGGGCTATGGCCTCAATATTGTTGAAACGCTAGAGGTTGACCACAACACTGTGCGTGGCAATTGACATAGTTTTCCCTTTTCTGGAGAGATATCACCCGTGGCTGATGCTTCCGACTATTTAGACTTAGATCCAGCAGATGGTTCACACATCCTTTTAATTACTGCGCCTTATTATCGACACATCGTCGATGAGCTGGAGCGCGGGGCAGCTGCCACAATTGCTGAGTTTGGTGCTACTTTCGAAAAGGTAAGTGTAGGTGGTGCATTCGAGATGCCTGCCGCTATTATGCTGGCCGCGTCCCGCAGGGATGGTGGAAAATTATTTGACGGTTTTATCACGCTTGGTTGCGTACTTCGCGGAGAAACAAGTCATTATGATTTGATCTGCCAGGAGACCGCCAGGGGATTGATGGATTTGACTGTTAACCGAGGATTGGCCGTGGGCTTTGGTCTCCTCACCTGCGAGAATGAGCAACAAGCTCTTGTCAGGGCTAATGTTAACCAAAAAAATAAGGGTCGAGAGGCAGCTTTGGCTTGTCTCGGGATGATCGCGATGAAACGCCGTTTTCGTGGTGGCCTCTGAGGTGGAGCCTGAAGGTGCCGATCAACCGCTTGTCCGCGCTGCTAGCCATCGACGGGTCGCCCGCGTAGCTGCAGTGCAAACGCTTTATCAAGCCGAAATTGTCCATAAACCGCTTGCCGGTGCAGCTAATGAGATGCAGAAGCATTACTTGGGGCAAAATATTGATGGTATGTCGCTGGTTGTCGACAAGAAATTTTACGGGACCATCATTCAGGCCATCGACGAGAATGGAGAGCGGTTGATAGAGCTGCTGCAGGGTGCGCTTGAGAACAGACGATTAGAGAGAATGGAATTGATACTCCAGGCAATTCTAGTTGCTGGCGCCGCAGAAATCTTCGCGATTGGGGATGCTCCTCCAAAAGTTTCGATAAGCGAGTACGTGGACATTGCAGATGATTTCTTTGGAAAACCTGAAGCAGCACTTGTCAACGCAGCGCTTGATCGTATTGCCCGTCTTGTCCGACCGGATGAAATCTGAAGAACAGGTATAACACAGGACTAAAAATAACGGCTATTTATGACCACTGAATTTGACCTAATTTCTCGTTACTTTGCGCCTTTAGCTGGGCCTGGAGGCTTGGGTCTTAAGGATGACGCTGCACTAATCGATTTGCTACCAGGTAGAGAGTTTGTGGTTACCACGGATGCATTTGTAGCCGGTGTCCATTTCCTGTCCAGCGAACAGCCAGGCGTGA
>Ga0222714_10001932_pt1 | contig 22785 bp, 21 predicted proteins | sample C33_3DmetaG_FD_165048 | JGI IMG/M metagenome (GOLD analysis project Ga0222714, IMG submission 165048) | Estuarine water microbial communities from San Francisco Bay, California, United States - C33_3D | ecosystem: Environmental > Aquatic > Marine > Unclassified | place: USA: California...
ATCGCTTTCAGTTCTCATTGGTTTGTAATCAAAATGCTTAGGACCTTCATAGTTATAGCGCTCCAGCAGATCAACAAGGAAGAAGGCAGATTTGAGATCGCCATGGCCAAAGACTAAATCTTGGTCGTATTTAGGACCATGCTGGCCATTTAGATCAATATGGAAGAGTTTTTTATGGAAGAGAGCTTGTCCAATTCCGTGAACAAAATTAAGTCCTGCCATCTGCTCATGGCCAACTTCAGGATTTAGTCCAACTAATTCTGGATGATCAAGAGAATTAATAAAGGCGAGCGCATGACCAATAGTTGGAAGGAAGATATCGCCGCGAGGTTCATTCGGTTTTGGCTCCATTGCAAACTTAATGTCATAGCCTTTATCAATAACAAATTGACCAAGAATATTAAAAGCTTCACGCATTCTCTCAAGCGCTATAACTGGGTCCTTACCAATATCAGTCTCTGCTCCCTCGCGTCCGCCCCAGCAAACATAGGTATGTGCGCCTAGCTCTACAGCTAATTCGATATTTGTCATTACTTTTCTTATTGCATACCTGCGAATATCTCTATTGTTAGAAGTAAATGCTCCGTCTTTGAAAACAGGATGGCTAAATAAATTGGTTGTTGCCATCGGAACTTTCATCCCATTTTCATCAAGTGCTTTTTTGAAACGAGCAATATGTGCTGCGCGATCTGATGTTGATGAACCAAATGGAATTAAGTCATCATCATGGAATGTGACTCCATATGCCCCGCGCTTTGCTAACTCACTAACTGTGCGAATTGGATCAAGGGCTGCTCTAGTGGCATCTCCAAATGGATCGCGGGCTTGCCACCCAACAGTCCAAAGGCCGAATGTGAATTTATCTGCTGGTGTTGGATTTCTCATGGGATGAGCCTAACGATTTTGCTCACCTACTAGAATACGAAGGTGCTAGAAAAATCAGATCGCCCTTGGGGTCGCTATGAAGTCTTGCAGGAGAGCCCATCTCATAAGGTGAAGTGCATCTGGGTTAGTCCAGGAAAGCGCCTTTCCTATCAGCGCCACCAGAAGCGCTCTGAACATTGGTTTATAGTTTCAGGTAATGCGCAGGTGACCATCAATGGCGTAATTTCATCACTTGGCGCTGGCGATAGTCTGGATATTCCTGCTGGAAGCTTGCATCGAATCGCAAATATTGGAGATAGCGATGTGGTCTTTATTGAAGTCCAAACTGGAACTTATTTTGGGGAAGATGACATTGAACGTATCGAAGATGATTTTGGGCGTTGATAGATAAATGAAGGTAAAAGATTTTAAGATGTATTCAGAGATTTCTGAGACCCCTGATGTTTTCTCAAGACTTATAAATTCTGAAGCACAATTTCAACAAGCAGCAGAAAAGATAAAAGCAAGAAATATTTCAAATGTAATCATCTTGGCACGAGGAACCTCAGATAACGCCGGGCATTATTTAAAGTTTTTAATTGAAGTTAAGTTGGGGCTGCCAGTTGGTCTTGCTTCACCTTCATCTGTCTCAATCTATGGCGCTAAAGTTGATTTTAAGAACACCTTAGTAGTTGCCTTGAGTCAGAGCGGAAAATCCCCAGATCTTCTCGCATTTGCAAGCGCCTCAAAAGAAGGCGGAGCGCTTCTAATCGCTATGACTAATAATTCAGATTCTCCTCTAGCAAAAGCTGGTGATATTCATATAGATCTATCCGCTGGGCCTGAAATTGCTGTTGCTGCCACTAAGAGTTATTCAGCTGAGCTCCTAGCCTCCTTGCTATTAGTTGATAGCTGGATTGGCAATATGAGCGCGGGAAGGTCGCATCTAGTTGATTCATCCAAAGAGTGCATATCCAACTTAGGCGAGGTAGATAGTTTTGCCAATTCACTCGATGCTAAGAGAGAAATTGTTGTTATTGGGCGGGGCTATGCATATGCCAATGCCAAAGAGCTAGCGCTTAAGATTCAAGAAACAAGTTATATCCCAGTGCAAGGATTATCTAGCGCTGACTATCAACATGGCCCAATTGCTACCCTTAATAAAAATAGCCAAGTAATTGTCCTATCTCCTTCTGGAATGCCAAAAGAAGCGCTGGAGGATTCAATAGTTCGGATTCGTAAGAGCCAACCAGAGATTATCTGGATTGGAAGTAATCAACTTGCAACCAAAGATGAGAGAGTAATTCTTGGATCTAGCCTAGAAAGTGAAGAAGAATCAACAATCATTGATGCTGCACTGATTCAGTATTTAACTCTTAGTTTTGCAGTGAAGAATGGATTTAACCCAGATTCTCCAAGAGGGCTTAGTAAGGTCACTCAGACTCTTTGATTCGCTTTTGATAGTAATAAGCACTTGATTTAGGGATACGTTTTTGAGTCTGATAATCAACATAGATGATTCCAAATCTCTTGGCATATCCATAAGCCCACTCAAAATTATCAATTAAACTCCAAGCAAAGTAGCCGCTAATAGGTACTCCCTTATCCTTGGCTGCAAACATCGCATCAAGATGTCTCTCTAGATAACTAACTCGATTAGGATCATCAACTTTTCCATCTACAACTTCATCATCCCAAGCAGAGCCATTTTCAGTAATAAATATTTCCTTTGGTTTATATTCCTTACTTACTCGCTCAAGGAGTTCAGTAAAGCTTTGAGCATGAACTTCCCAGCCCATCCCGGTTCGCTCAACGTTGGGCGCGGTGACTTGTTTATAAGGTAATGGCTTAGCAGTTACGTCATATGCCACAGTCTGTCTGAAGTAATAATTCAAGCCTAAATAATCTAATGGGGTCGAGATAATCTCCATATCACCCGGGTTTATGGGGATTTCCTTGCCAAATGCTTGAAGAATATCTTCTGGGTATTCTGCTTTAAATACTGGATCGCCAAACCAGCGATTATCAAAGCCATCTGCTAGCTCAACAGCCAACTTGTCCTCACTTGATTGGCCTAGAGTTATCGCTGGAGTGAAATTAAGAGTAATACCAACTTTTAGCTCGCTAGAAACTTCTCTAATCGCTTTTGTGGCAAGGCCATGGCCAAGAAGTAAATGATGCGAGGCATTAATTCCAGTTTGAAGATCTTTAATACCAGGGGCCATTACGCCATAGAGATGTCCTAACCATGCGCTGCAAAAAGGCTCATTAATTGTTATCCAGTTTTTTAACCGATCTGAGAAGGCCTCTGCCATCTTCTGGCTATATTCAGCAAACCAATAGGCACAATCACGATTATTCCAACCACCCTTATCCTGCAGACTTTGCGGGAGATCCCAGTGATAAAGAGTTGGCCAGGGAGTAATTCCTCGCTCAAGTGCGCCATCAATTAATCTGTCGTAAAAATCCATTCCTTCTTTATTTAGCGCTCCATAACCAGAGGGAATAACTCTGGGCCAAGCAATTGAGAAGTGATAGGCGCCAACGCCTAACCACTTCATCAAATCAAGATCCTCGTTATAACGATGGTAGTGATCACATGCAACATCACCATTATCCCCATTGGCAACCGCTCCTGGTATTTTTGAAAATGTATCCCAGATAGATGGTCCGCGACCACCTTGATTAGCTGCTCCCTCGATTTGATATGACGATGTTGAGACGCCCCAAGTGAACATATCGCCCCATTTCTTCAAAGCCCCTTAAATCTCTATGGAGATTCTAGAGGTGTTCTGGTTACAGTGTCCTTTATGTTCTCACTCAAGGGCAAGAGCGCTCTAGTAACTGGAGCAGGCGATGCTTCAGGAATTGGCTTTGCAGCGGCTAAGGCCCTTAAAGAAGTGGGGGCGCAAGTATTTATTACTTCAACATCAGATCGAATTTATAGAAGAGCCGAAGAGTTAGATGTAAAGGGCTACATCGCTGACTTAACTAAGGAGTCAGATGTGCAGGCTCTGGAATCAAAGATTTCAAACCTAGATATCTTGGTTAATAATGCTGGGATGACAAGTGTGACCTCTCCTGCAAGTGAGGCTGAAGCAACCGATATCTCTCAACTTTCCTTAGAGGCCCTTCGAAGTGGCATGTCACGAAATCTTGAGACAGCTTTTCTTACAACCAAGTACTTTCTGCCAAAAATTCGCCAATCAAAGAGCGGCAGAATCATCATGATTAGTAGCCTGACTGGCCATGTGATGGCAATGAGAAATCAGCCTGTTTATGCAACAGCTAAGGCAGCCCTTGTTGGATTAACTAAATCAATAGCTCTTGATGAAGCAAAGTATGGAATTACCTGCAACGTGATACTTCCAGGATGGATAGCAACAGATTCAATAAGTGAGAGTGAAAAATCTCATGGCTCATCTGTTCCTCTTGGACGAGGAGGAAGGGCGGATGAGATTGCATCGGCAATCACTTGGCTTGCAACACCAGGGGCTTCATATATAACAGGCCAGGCAATTATTGTTGATGGCGGTAATTCCATTAAGGAGGAGCGAGCTTGAAGATTCGTCCAGCAAAGAGGGAGGAAGTAGGTGAGGTATTACAACTAATCCAAGATCTCGCTACTTATGAAAAAGCCCCAGATCAAGTCGAGGCAAGCAGAGATGATCTACTAAATACAATCTTTGTCAAAGATCCCAGAGTCTTCTGTGATTTAGTTGAGGTTGATGGCCAGATAGCGGGTATGGCAATTTGGTTTCTCAATTACTCAACCTGGCAGGCAAAACATGGAATCTACCTAGAAGATCTTTATATCAAACCAGAATTTCGAGCAAGGGGTTATGGCAAAGCTCTACTAAAACACCTAGCTCAAATCTGCGATAAAGAAGGTTATGGTCGCTTGCAATGGTGGGTCCTTGATTGGAATTCACCAGCAATAGAGTTTTATCGAAGCTTTGGAGCCGAAGCTATGGATGAATGGACCGTCTATCGAACTTCAGGCCAGGCTCTTAAAGATCTAGGAGACTAATTCACCTTCAAAGTAGACCTCATTTAGGTTCCACTTCTCATCAAAGGTGAGAAAGTTTGCCTTCTTACCAACGGCAATATCACCAAGAAGATCTTCTCCTAGCAATTTAGCTGGATTTGTGGAGAAGATATTAACTGCAGTAACTAAGTCAAGGCCAAGGTTATCCATTGCATTCTTAAAGGCCTTATCCATAGTCAACATACTTCCAGCAAGAGCGCCATTACTACTTAATCTAGCAACTCCATCTGAAACCTCTACAGGTAGTTCACCTAATTTATAGCCACCATCAGGGTTTCCAGCGAAAGGAGCTGCATCGGTAATGGCGATTATCCGATCTGGAGCTCGTTTTATTACCTCTTTAATAAGATCAAATGGAAGATGAACTCCATCCATTATTAATTCCAAGTAGAGCGAACTTTGATTAAGACTATATCCCGCAAGGCAATCTTGATTATCTAATTCTTTTTTCATGCCATTATAGAAATGGGTGATACCGATTGCGCCATTTGCTATTGCTTGTTTGATATCCACTGATATTGCTGCGCTATGTCCGATAGCGACCTTAATATTATTACTTGCAAGGTATGAAATTGCCTCAAGTGCACCATCTATCTCTGGAGCAATAGTTATATACCTCACCTTGCCGCTAGAGACATATTCTTTTATGTCATCCATCTCTGGCGATAGTAAATACTCTTTCTTATGTGCTCCGCAGTGATTGTGAGATAGATAAGGCCCTTCAAGATGGATGCCGATCAGATTTCGTCCAAGCTTTAATCTAGAGATTTTTTCTCTTATCAAAGTAACTGGCTCTGAGATAAAACTTGCAAGCAGAGTCGTACTTCCGTGCCTTAGATGAAACTCAGCTCCCCTAGGATCTACTGATAAGTCATAGCCGCCTCCGCCATGACAATGGATATCTACAAAGCCTGGAATTACTACCCCGCTTAGCTGCTTTGCCCCTGCTACTTGGCCGCTCTCAATCTGAGTAATCACGCCATTTTCAACGCTGAGAGTTACCCCCTCATAAGTTCTCATGGATGTAGCAAGATGCGAGGCTGAGAACTTCATAGGCTCATAATGGCAGTTTTTGAGCCTTTTTGACTAAAGTGTTATCAATCTGAGGCTTAAAAGACTTTCATCGTAGCCAGAAAGCCCTATACGGTAGGGCTCTTCTCTCACCCTCGAGAGAAAAAACTAGGAGAACATATGTCTTTAAAGAAATTACTAACTGCCGTTGGTGTGGCTATAACTTCACTAGCGCTAGTTTTTTCTGGCACAACAAGTGCAACAGCTAAGAAAGTCCCAACAGCAAAGGCAAATGCTGGAGATGAATGCGGACGCGCTGGCATGGTTGCTAAAGCTCGCGGAGTTGAAGGATCAAATCTCACCTGCACCAGAGTGACCATCGGAACAGCTGCTGGCAGCCTTCGTTGGTGGTATCCAGATCTAAAGCCACTAACCACAATTGATTGGACAGTACCTGCAGGTCCTGGTGGATATTCAGCAACAACTGAAGCAATCTCCAAGACTCTTATTACCGAAGGTTTGTTAACTACTACCACCACAGACTTTAAGCCTGGCGCTGGTGGAACTACAGGTCTTGCACACTTCCAGGGAATTAAGGGTAAGCAGAATGCAGCTCTTATTATCGGTATCGCTCTAACAGGTGGTATGGCGCAGGTAGCAAATAAGAATACTTCTGATCTTCTTGCCTCTACTCCCATCGCGCGAGTTATGCGTGAATACAACGCAATCTTCGTTCCAGCAAAGTCAAAGTATAAAACTTTGAAGCAATTTGTTGATGACGTTAGCACCAATGGACGCGCTATTGCTGTCTCTGGTGGAAATGTTGGCGGAGTTGACCATCAAGTAATTGGCGCTCTACTTAAGACTGCTGGAGTTCCAATTTCAAAACTCAACTATGTTGTTGGCACCGGATCAGAGCCGTTAACTAAGGTTCTAAGCGGAGCAGCCCCAGTTGGAGTCATCGGAGTGATCGATGTTCTGCCATATCTTGAAGACAACAGACTTCGAATTCTAGGAATCTCATCTCCTAAGCCAATTCCTGGCGTTAAGGGTAAAACCTTTACTCAGCAGGGTTATAAGTTGGTCTATGGAAACTGGCGCGGAGTTATGGCACCAGGAGATATCAGTGAGGCCAATCGCCTTAACTTTGTAAAGGTTATGGATGTTATGCGTTCTACCGATACTTGGAAGGAAGTTCTTGCAACCAACAAGTGGTATGACGAATTTGCTGGAGGCAAAGATTTCGAAGCCTTCTTAAAGACCCACATTCCAGAGATAAAGGCATTTATCGCTGATATTGGTCTATAAAAACTTAATAAGTAGATGATTAAAGTAACCCGAGCAGTACTTGCTGAAGCGATTTTCGCTTTTGCATTTCTACTGCTCGGGTTATTTGTTTTATATGACGCCTTCACCTTGGAAGAACCGGGGGTTTACTCGGTCGTTAGTCCAAAGACCTTTGAGCTAATCATTGGCTTCTTTACAACCTTTGTAGCACTTCTTCTAATCATTCAAGTCTTTAGAGGAAAGCTCGGGATAGCTGAAGGAACAGAGGCCGGAGCTGCTCAGCTGCGTCCTGATATCAAAACTATGTCAATTGTTTTTATAGCGATTCTGATTCACATAGTGCTGCTTGAGCCAGCTGGTTATATAGCAACTGCTTCTCTAACTTTCTTTGGTGTGGCCTATGCATTTGGATCTAGGAAGTATCTTAAGGACATTTTAATTTCATTTGCCTTTGCAGTAATTGTTTACTTCGTTTTTTCTAAAGGTTTAAGAATCTTCCTACCCGATGGCATCTTTGAGAATTTACTTGGCCTTGCTAGAAAGGTTGAGGGATAAGTGGGAAATCTAGATCTTTTACTTGAAGGTTTTTCAAATGCGCTAACAGCGCAGAATCTGCTCTATGGATTGCTTGGAACATTTCTTGGAACGCTAGTTGGAGTACTTCCAGGCATTGGTCCCGCCCTTGCTATTGCGCTTCTTCTTCCAGTTACTCTCTCAGCTGAGCCCACATCAGCCCTGATTATGTTTGCCGCAGTCTTCTACGGAGCGATGTATGGCGGGTCAACAACCTCTATTTTGCTCAATACCCCAGGAGAGGCTGGCTCAGTTATCACCGCTGTTGAAGGCCATAAGATGGCAAAAAATGGCAGAGCAGGGGCAGCTCTTACAACTGCAGCGCTTGGCTCATTTGTTGCAGGTCTTATTGCAACAATACTTTTGGCAGCGGCAGCGCCATCGCTAGCTGAACTTGCATTAAAAGTTCAACCAGCTGGATATGTAGCCCTGATCGTATTCGCCTTTGCAACAGTGGGAACTCTTATTGGATCATCAAGAGTTAGAGGTTTAGTTTCATTATCTGTTGGACTAATTTTTGGTCTCGTTGGAGCAGATCAACAAACTGGAATTAACAGGCTCTCATTTGGTATTCAAGAAGCAACAGATGGCCTGGAAGTAATTGTTGTGATCATCTCCTTCTTTGCGCTAGGTGAAGTTATTTACTACGCAAGTCGTTTCCAAGATAAGGGCTGGCAAATACTTCCCGTTAAAGGCAAAGTCTGGATGAACCGCGAAGATTTCCGTAGATCATGGAAGCCATGGCTTAGAGGAACTGCGATTGGTTTTCCTATGGGAATCATTCCTGCTGGAGGATCAGAGATTCCAACCTTTATTAGCTACTCAGTTGAAAAGAAGTTATCAAAAAATAAGGATGAATTTGGAAATGGCGCCATTGAAGGAGTTGCAGGTCCTGAAGCGGCTAATAATGCCAATGCCGCAGGAGTACTAGTTCCACTCCTTGCCCTAGGGCTTCCAACTTCAGCAACCGCTGCAATTATGTTGGTTGCGATAAGAAACTTTAATATCCAGCCAGGCCCAATGTTATTTGAATTGAATGCACCACTGGTCTGGACTTTGATTGCAAGTTTATTTATCGGAAATACTCTCTTACTGCTTATAAATCTCCCACTTATAAGAATCTGGATTCAATTACTTCAGATTCCACGACACTATCTATATGCAGGAATTACTACCTTTGGCCTTCTTGGCGCCTATAGCCTTAATAACTCAACCTTTGATCTGCGTTTAGCCTTTGTTTTAGGCTTTGTTGGCTATCTCTTCCGTAGATTTGGAATACCAAATACCCCACTAGTTCTTGGGGTGATTTTAGGTCCTATGGTTGAAATTCAATTCCGCCAAGCTGTGCAGTTAAGTAATGGCGACTATTCAATTCTAGTAAGTGGACTATTGCCTAAAGTTATTTACTTGGCTCTGATTCTTGTTCTATTTGCTCCTGCGCTCATGAAGTTAGTTAAAGGTAAGGCGGGTCAAGGCTTAAGAAAATGATCGGCCGATCTGCAAATAGTTGGTTATGGGCCCTTCTAGTAAATGTTGCTTTGGCGCAAGCCAGCATCTATGTAATGCGCCCGATGATTACCTATCGCGCGCTGGAAAACGGTGCATCTGGATATGAGATTGGCCTTATAGCCTCCATTTATGCCCTGCTGCCTCTATTAATAGCAGTTCCTATGGGTAGATGGGTTGGAAAATTTGGAGAGATACCCCTGCTCTTTATTGGTTGTTTCTCATTCATAATTCTTGGAGTTGCCTTTGCTTTTCTAAATAACATTATTGCAATCGCTGCAGCTACATCACTTGCTGGCGTTGCTCACCTTTCAAATGTGGCAGCAAGTCAAGCGATGGTTGCTAATAAGAGCGCAATGAACCTGCAAGATCAGAACTTTGGATATTTTTCCTTTGCAACATCACTTGGCCATAGCGTTGGACCAATTCTTGGAGGTTTGATTGCAGGATCTGCAGGAGTTTTGCCACGCTCTTCAACTTCAGCTTTTATATTTGCATCAATATTGGCACTTCTATCACTTGTTACCTTCTTTCTCTTTAAATCAATAAAGGAGATTAGAACTCAGCAGGAGCGAGATGCAGCAGGAGCAATTAAAGCCAGAGATGTCTTATCTCGCCCTGGAATCAAACCTGCAATCTGGACTTCACTATCGGTAGCTGCAGCAAATGATGTATTGGTTGTGATTTTGCCTCTAGTTGGAACAGAGAAAGGCATTAGCCCTGTTGTAATTGGAGCAATTCTCTCGATTCGCTCAGCATCAGCAATGATTTCAAGATTTCTACTCGGTCGATTAACAAGGAGTTATGGATCTGCAAGAACTATGAATTACAGCATTTTCCTCTCAGCTTTATTCTTATTTGCTTCAATCTATGCCAATAGTTCTATTGCCCTTGGAATATCTATGGCCATAATTGGATTTCTATTAGGAATTGGCCAGCCATTAACTATGTCGATAGTTTCTAAGAAGACCCCAGTTGAGGAGCGAGCTATGGCAATTTCAATTCGACTATTTGGTAATCGGATGGGTCAGTTTCTTGTCCCACTGGCAGCAGGAGCTCTTGCTGCCCCATTTGGAGCAAGTTCAGTCTTTATCGGCCTTGGAGTGTTAGTGGCATCTGCTGGAGCTGTCTCTGCTGCAACTCTCGATGATCAAACTGCTTAATTTCTAGTTGAGTATCCCCAAGCAAGGCTTGCAGCAATGGCAACCCATATTTGATAAGGAATGAGAAGAAGTCCCATCAGTAGCGTAGCTTTAAATGTTAAATAGAGAACTGGAAGAGTTAGAAGAGCACATAAAGTTAAAGCAATTGGAGCGAGGGTGAGATTATGAGGAACATAGAATTGATAAGCCCAGGTGAGGGCCGCAGCAACGCTTAACCCAAAGAAAACTAACCATAGGATATTTTCAAATTTGGTTAATGATAGTGAGACTTGGTATGAAGCAATTCCTAAGACCATAAAGTTATAGGGCCAGATGATTCCAAAAATATAGCTTGGCGGCTGCCACGGTGGTCTATTTAGCGATGAATACCATCCGGGGGAGGAAGAGACCCAGATTCCTGAACCAAAGGCGTAGATCAGAACAAGAAGAATTCCAGCGCCAGCAAATAGATATTTGGTCTCCATGCGCCAAGGTTACTAGGGTTAGGTTATGTTAAGTCTTGGAATTGATGGAGGCTCATCTTCAGCCAAGTGGAGCTTGGTTGATGAATCAGGAGCTATACAGTCTTCAGGAAATTCAACTCCAATTGATGGCCATCTTTATCGGGTTGAGTCTCAGGTAAAATTGGATCAATTCCTTCAAAAACTAATTTCAGATTTGGGCGATCTCAGGCCAAGTGTCATAACACTTGGAATTACTGGTTTAGGTTCACCTGATGTAATTCGAGAAAAGTTTCTAAAAACCTTTCCCCACTCTAAGTTATTCATAGGAACGGATGTAGGGCTCGCCTATAGATCAGCATTTGAGCCTGGAGAAGGTATTTACTTATACGCCGGAACGGGCTCAATCACAGTTCATATTGACCCAAACGGGCATGAGATAAGTCTTGGTGGTTGGGGTTATTTGTTAGGAGATGAAGGAGCAGGCTATTGGATTGGACAACAAGCTTTACGTTCACTGATTGCACAGCTAGAAGACTTAGAGTCATTGGATCTTCTATCTAAAAATCTATTACAAGATATTGGAGTAAGAGATTGGCCAGGGATAAGAGAATTTGTTTACTCAAATGACAGATCTAAAATTGCAAACTTGGCTCCAATCGTCAGTATCTCAGCTTCGCAGGGATCAGAGAACGCTAAAGCGATTTTAAATGGAGCTACAGATTGCCTTGTAGAATTGGTAAGGCGCATGGAGAGACGATTAAATTCTAAAAACATGCCAGTTTCTTTTGGTGGAGGTATCGCCCAAGCATCACTAGGCATAGGAAGTAAAATCGAGGAAAATTTAGGTAGAGAGATAACAATTGATTCCTACGACCATTCTTTTACTGCTGCAAAACTAGGTTTATTAACTTAATTGTTATGTGCTTCTCCAGGGTGACTTCACAGTTCTGATTAGATTTTTAGTGCGAGATGTTCGCCTCATTGAGGTAAAAAAGGACTTGAGAGGTTCTTTTCCAGCCTAGATGAGTGCCAAACTCTGTAATACTCTGCGCTCTTATGGCTCGTAACATCATCAATATCGAAGGGGTTTCAAAGGCCTTTGATATCAGGCCCCTTTTAGTTGATGTCTCACTTGGAATTTCTGAAGGCGAGCGAATCGGCATTGTTGGGCGAAATGGCGGTGGTAAATCAACGCTACTTAAAATACTGGCAGGTCTTGAAGAGCCTGATGCCGGCCGAGTCACAAGAGCTAACTGGGCAAAACTTGGCTCGCTAAGCCAAGTTGATAGCGCTGGGGCAGGTGCAACAGTTAGAGATGTTGTAGTTGGAGTTAAGAAAGTTCATGAATGGGCAAGTGATGCTGGAGTGCGAGAAATATTTGCAGGGCTCTTTGGTGGATATGAAAGCTCAATCATGGATCGCCCCTTTGCCTCACTATCAGGAGGCGAGAAGCGAAGAGTTGGAATAGCAAAGCTATTAATCCAGAGCCTTGATATCGTTTTACTCGATGAACCAACAAATCATCTCGATGTTGAAGGAGTTGCATGGCTTGCAAAACATCTTCGCAAGCGCCGCGAACTTGCAGTTGTGGTAATAACCCATGATCGTTGGTTTTTGGATGAAGTATCAGATTCCATCTGGGAAGTAATCGATGGCAAAGTTGAATCGTATGAAGGTGGTTACTCCGCATATGTTCTTGCTAAAGCTGAGAGAGCAAGACAAGCTGGAGCAGAGGATGCTAGAAGAAATAACTTAATTCGAAAAGAACTTGCCTGGCTCCGCAGAGGAGCGCCAGCAAGAACTTCAAAGCCGAAGTTTCGAGTCGATGCTGCCAATCAATTAATCTCAGCAGAGCCTGCGCCAAGAAATAGCGCTGAGTTATTAAATTTTGCTACCAATCGATTGGGAAATACCGTCTATGAGATTCATAATGCCAAATTAAGTATCGGTGAGACAACTCTCATTGAAAAACTCAATTGGAATATTGGCCCTGCAGATCGCATCGCAATTGTTGGCGTTAATGGCTCAGGAAAAACAACCTTAATGCGAACCCTGGCTGGGCAATATCGCTTCTCCTCAGGCAAACTGCAGACAGGAATAACAGTTAAAGCTGCATTTCTCTCACAGCACCTAGAGGAGTTAAACCCAACTTGGCGAGTGCTAGAGGCTGTTGAAAATGTTGCTCTGCGAGTAGATCTTGCCGGAGGGCGTGAGATTTCAGCTTCACAGCTCTGCGAGCGCCTTGGCTTTGATTATGAAGGTCAGCAGAAGATGGTCCGTGATTTATCTGGAGGCGAAAAACGAAGGCTGCAATTAACTCGTCTGCTTATGGCTTCACCAAATGTTCTCTTACTAGATGAGCCAACAAATGACTTTGATGTTGAAACCTTAACTGCCCTAGAAGATCTCCTAGATACCTATGCTGGAGTGATAATAGTTATCTCTCATGATCGCTATTTTCTAGAGAGAGTCTGTGATCGCTTCGTTGGACTACTTGGCAATGAGACGCTTCAAGATTTGGCTCTAGGAATTGAACAATACTTAGAGCTAAGAGCTGAGATGATTTCAAGAAGTGTTGTTACTGAGGATAGAAAAGAGATTTCAGGGGCTGCGCAATTGCGTCTTGTTAAGAAAGAGTTAGCAAAAGTTGAGAAACAATTGGAGAGAGTTATTGCGCAAGAGCAAGAATTAATAAAAGAGCAAGAGAGCGCTTCCTTTGATCACCAGAGACTTCTGGAGGTTGGCGCTAAACTTACCGATATAGGAAAGGTTCGATCTGAACTAGAAGATAAGTGGTTGGAGTTAAGTGGCCAAGTTAAAGAGTAGAGCTTTGCGGCTAGATGGACTTGCTGCCCTCTCTGGGGTAATGATTGCCTTTCAAGCAAGAGCTAATGGTGAGCTCTCATATCGCCTAGATAACGCGCCGCAAGCTGCGCTCGTTTCATTTTCTTCAGGACTTTTCTTCATAACTATCTATGCAATTTTTAGTCCTAAAATTAAAGAAGGTATCAAGCGTCTTAGAAGTGCAGTTAGTAGTGGAGAAATCCCAAAGATAAGACTTCTTGCAGGATCACTAGGCGGGGCATTTGTAGCCCTTCAAACTAGCGTCGTTCCTTTAATCGGTGTTGCTCTCTACTCTGTTGCCTCAATTGCAGGTCAGAGCGCAGTATCACTTCTAGTTGATCGAATAGGTTTAACCGGAGGTGGGGTAAAACTCATCTCACCAAGGCGAATATCAGCTGCATTCATTACAGTTATTGCAGTTTTAGTCTCAGTAATAGATAAGTTAGAGGCAGATAATTTTCAACTCTTTGCACTCCTTCTAGCTTTAATAGCTGGAGCACTTGTTGGAGTGCAGCGAGCGTTAAATGGCCAAATAAATGAGCATTCACAGAATAGCTATACAACCTCTCTTCTTAACTTCATAACTGGAACATCCTTTTTATCTCTATTCATAATAATTCTTATAGTCCTTGGAAGAGTTGAACTACAACCACTTCCAGGCGGTCCTTGGTGGATCTATACCGGTGGGGTAATTGGGGTTATCTATATTGCAGCTACTTCTTTAATTGTCCAACACTTAGGAGTTCTAACCTTTACTCTCTTTAGCGTTGGTGGCCAGTTGATTGCTTCATTACTTCTAGATATTTATTCACCAACCCAAGGGGTGAGCGTTAGTTGGTATTTAGTCTCTGGAATTGCAATGACTTATATCGGGGTATTAGTTGGTGGAGTACGTCAATCACGCTTAGAGCGCAGGTAATTCTTTAGCGTTAAACCGATTGTGAGTAAGACAAAAAATATAGCAATGCCTCTGGATGAATCTTTCAATAATGGAATTGATGCAGCATAGAAACCAAGGAGTGTTATACCTACTCCCCAGAGCAGAGCCCCTAAAGCATTAGCTGCTAAGAATTTGTAGTAATTCATCTTGGCAATTCCGGCAATAGGCGGCATAAAGGTTCGAATCCAAGGATAGAAGCGGGCCAGAATAACTGCGCTCCAGCCATATTTTTCATAGAAAGCTTCAGCCCGGACTACCATCGCATCGATTCGCTTTGAAGATCGCCGCTCTAGATAACTTCTTCCATATTTTCGTCCCAATACATATCCCACCTGATCTCCCATAAATGCTGCAATAAATATTATGGTGATTAGAAATAAAATGTTTGTGTCATCTCTTGTCGCAGCTACTAGCCCTGCAGCAAAGAGGATTGAATCTCCAGGCAGGAAGAAGGCTAAAAGCACCCCAGTCTCAAGAAAAACAATGGCTCCCAGAGCAACGTAGATGAAGAAGGGGGCGGAGGAGTTTAAATACTGCTCCACCCAATCAGCAATCGACAATTTAAGTAAACCTCTTTACCGCATCTGCTACTAACTTAACGACATTTGTATCAAAAACGCTAGGAACTATGAAGGAGGCATTTAATTGGCTGTCACTTACGCAACTTGCAATTGCTTCAGCGCAGGCCACAAGTAGCTCATCAGTAATCTTTGAAGCCCCAGCATCTAATAGCCCACGAAATATTCCAGGGAAAGCTAAAACATTATTGATCTGATTTGGTTGATCACTTCTTCCTGTTGCAACAACAGCTGCATGTTTTCTAGCTAAGACTGGATCAATTTCAGGATCTGGATTAGCTAGCGCAAAGACAATAGAGCCCTTAGCCATTGATTGGATATCGGCTTCACTCAAGAGATTTGGCGCGCTAACTCCAATGAAGATATCAGCCCCACTCATAGCTTGGCTTAGATTTCCTTCAAATTGCTCTGGGTTGCAGTTCTCAATAAACCACTTGCGCATATCGTTATTACTTGCGCTCTTTTTATTAATGACTCCACTGCTATCAAAGCCAATTATGTTCTTAGCCCCTGCAAGAACAAGAAGGCGAGCAATTGCAGTGCCGGCTGCTCCTGCCCCATTTAGAACGATTTTAGTTTTGCCAAGATCTTTTTTAACTAGCTTTAAAGCATTGCGAAGAGCGGCTAGAACAACAACTGCTGTGCCATGTTGATCATCATGAAAAACAGGAATATCAAGTAGTTCTCGAAGGCGCGCCTCAATCTCAAAACATCTTGGAGCTGAAATATCTTCTAGATTGATTCCGCCATAAACTGGGGCGATTAACTGAACAGTTCTTACAATCTCATCAACATCTTGGGTATCAAGACAGACTGGCCAGGCATCAACGTCGGCAAATCTTTTAAATAAGGCAGCTTTACCCTCCATTACAGGAAGCGCTGCTGCAGGACCTAAATTTCCAATGCCTAAAACTGCCGATCCATCAGTGACAACAGCGACGGTATTGCGCTTAATTGTGAGCCGTCTTGCATCAGATGGATCTTTCGCAATTGCTAGGCAGATTCTTGCAACCCCTGGGGTATAGGCCCTGGATAGATCATCACGAGTCTTTAGAGGAACTTTTGAATTAACCTCAAGTTTTCCACCAAGGTGAAGCAAAAATGTTCTATCAGAGACCTTCTTTACATTAAGAATCGGTGAGGCACTTAGCGCTGCTGTAATTCTATCTCCGTGTGCGACATCTATAGCATCACAGGTGACATCAATAACTACACCATCTATTTGTGATTCAACAACATCAAGTGCGGTAACCATCGCACCTTCTCGAGAAATGATTGTGGTTATCTCAGCAACGGGTTGAAATTCAGCGCGTCCTTCGACGCGAATTGTTATTCCATATCCTGGGGAGGTATTAGCCATCTAGACAACTCCGTAGAGTCGATCTCCAGCATCGCCAAGGCCAGGAACGATATAGCCATGTTCATTTAACTTCTCATCCATTGCGCCAGTAACAATTACTATTGGAGTTTTAGAATCTTTAAATGCCTCTTCCACTGCATTTGCTCCCTCGGGCGCTGAGAGTAAACAGATAGCAGTAACAGATTCTGCCCCTCGCTCAATTAGATAATTAATTGCAGCAATTAGAGTTCCGCCAGTTGCAAGCATTGGATCTAGGACATAACACTGACGCTTTGTTAAATCATCGGGCAATCTATTGGCATAGGTCGATGCTTGGAGAGTCTTTTCATCTCTAACCATCCCTAAAAATCCAACATCAGCGCTAGGGATAACGCGCATCATTCCCTCAAGCATTCCAAGACCAGCTCTAAGAATTGGAACTACTACGGGGCGAGGCGTTGCCAGCATCGCACCTTTTGTCTGAGTAACTGGAGTCTGAATCGAGACTTCTTGGATCTTTACATCCCTAGTTGCTTCATATGCTAGAAGGGTGACTAGCTCCTCAACCAAGTGCCTGAAAATTTGTGAGTTAGTCTGCTTATCGCGTAGCACGGTCAATTTATGGGTCACAAGCGGGTGATTTACTACAACGACCTTCATGGCGGCACTTTACTACCAAGGGCAACGGTGGAACTATGAGGCATTGCATTTCTTATGAGCGGGAGGTGTGAGATGGCAGACGAAACTCTTGAATTTGCACTCCTTACCTGGCGCGATGATGGGCAATGGCGAATCTCGCAATTACCAGATGAAGCAACTAGTGATATCGGTCTAGTTCTTGATGCGCTTAGAGCTCAACAAGTAGATGGCGGAGCAATGGCGCTTCTTTCTATCGATGATCAATTCTTCATAATCATCCGCCAGATTGGCGCAAAGATGCAGATGGTTTTAAGTGATGTTATGGCAGCACTTGATTATGAAATTGCTGCCGAGGTTTTAGAGTTAAGCGATATTGAATTCCCAGCAGAAGATGATGCTGATGAACCTGCAGGGGATTTAAATATCTTTACAGATCTCGGTCTTGATGCCATGGAGCTTCAGATGATCTGCGATGATGATGAGTTATATCCAGAGGAGCAATTAGAGGTAATTGCTAGAAGAATTGGCTTTGGCGATATTTACAGTGAAGTTATTGAGAATCTTTAAATGAACCATGAACGCGCAATGCGCGTAGCACTTGAGCGCGCTAAATTTGGTAGTACTTCAAGTGGTGATGTGCCAGTTGGCGCAGTGATTCTTAATAAAGATGGCGAGATAGTTGCTCTTGGAAATAATCAGAGGGAACTCCTTAAAGATCCACTAGGACATGCAGAAATTGTTGCTATCAGAGCAGCTTCAAGATCAATTGGTGCTTGGCGTTTAGATGAGTGCACCTTAGTTGTCACTCTTGAGCCATGCGTGATGTGTGCAGGGGCGATAATGGCAGCAAGAATTCCGAAGCTAGTTTTTGGCGCCTGGGATGAGAAGGCAGGAGCCTGCGGCTCGGTATGGGATTTGATTCGCGACCCAAGAGCGCTACATAAAGTTGAAGTTATCTCAGGTGTTTTAGAGCAAGAGTGCGCCCAGTTATTAACGCAGTTCTTTGCCCAAAAGAGGTAATTTAAAAACTGATTAGGCCCTCGCGTATAGTCGCCTACGGTGGCGTGTCCGAGCGGCCTAAGGAGCGCGCCTCGAAAGCGCGTGTTGGGGAAACCCAACCGTGGGTTCAAATCCCACCGCCACCGCCAGTTATTTAACTCTTAAAAACCGCTTTAAACCCCAGATAGTGACCAGCAACATCGCTTCTCTAACAATATTTTTTGACATCTTACTCACGCCATTTTCGCGCTCTCTAAAGGTAATTGGAACTTCAATTATCTTTCCGCCAAGTTTATATACAGCCCGCGTCATCTCTATCTGAAATGAGTAGCCCTCACTCTTTATCGCTTCAAGGTTTAGTCTTTCAAGAATCGATGAGGAGTAGATGCGAAAGCCAGCTGTTGAGTCTTTAACTCCCATACCCAACATCGCTCTAACATAGAGATTTGCAGCCCTTGATAGAAGTTCTCGGCTCTTAGACCAATTCTCAGTCCTTCCGCCAGGCACCCATCTACTACCTATCACTAGATCTGTATTGGGTTGTAGCTCTTTTGCCTCGATCATCTTCTTTAGATCTCGCACTCTATGAGAGAGATCAGCATCCATCTCAATTAGCTCTTCATATCCTCGCTCTAAGCCCCACGCAAAGCCAGTGCGATAAGCGCTGCCAAGTCCTGACTTACTGGCTCGCTCTAAGAGAAAGAGAGTAGCCGGATATTTACTCTGTATCTCCTTAATTTTCTCTCCTGTTTTATCAGGTGAGCCATCATCAATAATCAAGATATGAGAATTAGCAATGTGCTTAAAAATACGTTCAATAAGGATTGGGGCATTAGCTAACTCGTTAAAGGTTGGAACAATGATTAATCTATTTTGCATAACTACTTCGCCTAAAAGTTATGAACTTCATAATAAAGAAGCTAATCGGTGCGGTAATTAGCGCGCTTCCAACTTTAGCGAAAGCAGGCTCAAGGCCAGAATTTACAAAAGTGGCGACTAGGGTTGTGCCTAGGAATAAGAACATAAAGAAAAAGGCTAAATAAATCAGCGTTGACTGTTTATGCTCCCGATTGCTGGCAAAGGACCAGTGATAGTGAGATAGGTAGTTAAATAGCGTTGCAATCGATCCAGAGAATAAATTTGATGCAATAACGATATCTGTCAGTGAGAGCGCAAATAAAAAGAGCCCGGTATCAATGAGAAAAGTAGCGCTTCCTACAATGAGCCATCTCGTAGCGCTTTTACTAAGTAATCTCTTTATCAAAACTAGACCCTAATCTCATATGAAGGATTAAGAATAGTCAGTGAGCCATCGTGTTCACCGACCATACCCTCTGCAATTAGAGTTGAACCAACTTCAAGTCCTGCTATCTCTCGCCTTCCTAGAAATTGCAGGGTTACTCCACCACTTTCATCCCAAATCTCAACTTCTAAAGTCGGTGCGCTATCCATAGCAGCAGGTCTAATAGCAGTTACTTTTCCTGCAACATGAGCTCTTCTGCGCCAGGTGATATTGCCAATTGGCATCATGGATTCTTGATAGTGGCTAACTACCTCAGATGATTGGAGCCAATTACTCTGCGCTCTAGCTGGAGATGGAGCCACAGCTTGCTGAACTTTTACTGGTTCTCGTTTTTCAATCTCGCTCATCTGGCCTTTGAGAATGCGCTCAACATCAAAAGGAACAATGGTGGCAACAACTCTTGGAATTTCAGAGATTGGCCTAGCAATTTGTTCTGCGCTCTGATCATGAAGGAGGCGACCTAGAAACCTTGAATAGGCTCTTCTTGGCAGCAGAAGAGTGAGTTCAACATCTTTTTGCTGAGTCGCTTTAATAGCATAATCAACGGCAGCATTGGCAAGGCGTCTATCTGGGCAATCAATAAGTTCTAGCGCAATGTCATCAAAGGCAGGGTTACTACTCCATTGATCAAAGATCGCTTCAGCTTTTCTATCATCTAAAACAAAGTGAACGGCGTGAAGAGTTCTAGGCTTTAGTGATCTGGCATAACGAATGGTTGCAATAGTTGCGATATCGATACTATCGATTAGCACTGTTACATCATGGCGAGCAATCGATGTTGCCCTTGAATGTTGCGAGCGAACCAGAAGAGCTTCATTCTCTCGCTTATATTGTTGATTAAAATTAAGCATCATCAAGAGTGCAATCGGAGTGCCAATAACAACTAACCAAGTTCCATCAGCAAACTTAGTGATGGCAAGAATTGCCACAGTAATTAGCGAGATAGTTCCAGAGAGGCTATGAAGCGCTACTTGATATTTTGAACCCTTAGTAAGTGATCTCTTAGCCATACCAAGGCCAGTGATTGTAAAGCCGATAAATACCGCCAGAGCATAGATTGCAGCAAGAGTTGTAATACTTGCACCCGATACCATCACCAAGATAGATGCGCCAAATGCAATGAAAAATATGCCACTTGAGAAAGCTAATTTATGGCCGCGCAGAGTAAGTCTCTTTGGAAGGAAGCCATCATTGGCAACGATATTAACCATGCTAGGAAATGCGCTATAACAAGTATTAGCACCAGCAAAGAGAATCAAGGTAGTTCCAGCTTGAACTACATAGAAGAAGAATTGACCAAAAGCAGATCCACCAAGTGCTGCCTTTGCAACAAGTGAAATCACCGTTGGAGTTCCCTCTTCATATGGGATTGCAAGGGTGTGATAGGCGAGCCAACCAATACCAATAACCAATAAACCAAGGCTTGTTGCCATGATTGTGAAGGTTCGCTTGGCATTTATATGCTCTGGGCTTTTAAAGAGTGGGACGCTATCTGAGACTGCTTCAAGGCCGGTAAGAGATGCGCTGCCATTGGCAAATGCCTTAAGGATCATCAAAATTGCTGCAAAGGTAATTAACCCTTGCTCCTCACCAAGAGGTAGTAGCCCTTGAGTATCTGTTGCATACTGGGGAAGGCTGCCATTAAAGAAGCGCCAAGCGCCAAAGCCAAAGACAGTGAGCATTGAGACTATGAAGAGATAGGAAGGAATAACAAAGATCACTCCAGCATCTTTAACGCCTCGAAGGTTTATATAGGTAAGAAGCGCAATAACAAATAAGACCATCGCAACTTTATAATCACCAAGCTCAGGAAAGGCAGAGATAATCGCAGCAACTCCTGCTGCTGATTGGATAGCAACTGTGATGATGTAGCCAAACATCAATTCAATCGCTGCAACTAGCGATGTTCCCCTTCCAAAATTCTCTCTAGCAACTACATATGCCCCGCCTGCCTTGGTATAGGTACTAATAACATCTCTATAAGAAAGAGCAATGATTAACAACATTATTAATATGATGCTTATCAGCGGAGTAAAGAGCGAGAATGCAGCGAGGCCAAAGGCTGGAATTAGCGCAACTAATATCTGCTCGCCACCATAGGCCGAAGATGAGATGCAATCTGATGAAAGAATTCCAAAAGCGCGCCTTTTAGATAACCGCTGCTCATTAAGGCTATGGCGATTTAGCGGAGCTCCAAGTAAAAACTTCTTTAGACGGTATGTGAAAGGATCCCTCAAGTGCGCATGCTCTTGAAGCGCCTTGGGGCTCGGCGCACCATCTGTCCAGGATTTAGCCACGGTAGTTGCCCATTCTACGCCCCCCTTTTCACGCGTATGCTCTGAGCCTATGACGCTAAAAACCGATCTCTATATCGATGGCAAGTGGGTTAAAGGCTCGGGAACTGTTCCCGTTTATGACCCAAGTGATGGCAGCGTAATTGCAGAGATTCAAACCGCTGGTGAGAAAGAGTGCGATGCTGCAGTTGATGCAGCTCATAGAGCATTTCCAGATTGGGCAAAAAGCGCTCCAAGATATAGAGCCGAGATTCTCCGGAAAGCATTTGAAATTATGGTCGCAGAGGCTGATCAATTAGCAGAGCTTGTTTCAAGAGAGAATGGAAAAGTTGTTAGCGATGCAAAGGGCGAGATTTTATATGCCGCTGAGTTCTTCCGTTGGTTTAGCGAGGAGACGGTAAGGGTTGCAGGAGATTTTAGAAAGTCGCCAAGTGGAGATAAAAGAATATTAGTAACCCATCAACCAATTGGAGTCTCACTTCTTATTACCCCTTGGAATTTTCCAGCAGGTATGGCAACTAGAAAAATTGGCCCAGCAATTGGGGCAGGTTGTACTGTAATTCTAAAACCTGCAATTGAAACACCGCTAACAGCTATGGCAATTGTTGATATTTTGGAGCGAGCTGGAGTGCCAAAGGGAGTAGTCAATCTAATTACTCCAACTCCAGCAGGGCCAATGGTTAGTCGAATGCTCCATGATCCAAGAGTTATGAATCTTTCATTTACTGGATCAACAGAGGTTGGTCGCATCCTTCTTAAAGAGGCATCAGATCGAGTTATTAGATGCTCCATGGAACTTGGCGGTAATGCCCCATTTGTAGTTCTAGATGATGCCAATATTGATGAAGCAGTAAAGGGTTTAATGCTTGCCAAGATGAGAAATGGCGGGGCTGCCTGCACTGCTGCCAATCGAATCTATGTTCATAAAAATATCGCAGCAGAATTTACAAAGAA
>Ga0222714_10001934_pt1 | contig 22760 bp, 13 predicted proteins | sample C33_3DmetaG_FD_165048 | JGI IMG/M metagenome (GOLD analysis project Ga0222714, IMG submission 165048) | Estuarine water microbial communities from San Francisco Bay, California, United States - C33_3D | ecosystem: Environmental > Aquatic > Marine > Unclassified | place: USA: California...
CGACTGATTTGAATTCTCAAAGCAGCGAAGCTGCAATTGAATCCATAGTCTTTACCCATGAGGGATTGCGTATGGAGGCTTCTTAACTTTTTTCAATTTTTTTTGGTTTTACCTTCGGTGGTATTGTATCGAAAAAATTAAATTACAGGCTTCCTACAAATAGACTAGCCTTTCTTTTTTTGCAATAGATTACATTTTTTTAGGGGATTGGAGCAGATTTTTATTTGATTTTAGCGGGGTTAAACTAGACTAGTTAGCACATGAATTTTGTGATTTATTTCTCTTAGTTGGTTTCTCATTTAGCTTAATGTTTATTTTAAAAAAAGTGTTCTTTTTCAAGCTAGTTAATTCAAAAGTGTTGGTCTATTTTGCAAAAGATATCTTAAATTTAGTTTCTATAGCATTCTTATTTCATTAAAATTTAAATTCTATTTAGACTATGCCGGCCAGGGGCTCTACAATTCGAACAAGTGATCCACCAGTTTCCTATAATTTTAAGGTTTCACTTGCTCCTGGGAGTTTGGCAAGTGCTGCATTTCTAGGAGCGAGTGCCTTGGCAGGATTGCCTTCTGATGCTGCTTTTACTCAGATTTCAGGTTTAGGAGTAGAAATGGAGTACGATACTTTGCGAGGAGGTGGATATAATGATACCGTGTATCACCTTCCGAAAGGAGTGAAGCGAAGTGGATTAACTCTAAAGCGTGGCTTGGCACCTTATTCTTCTCCTCTGATGCAATGGTGTTTGAAAACAGGGTCAGGATATTTATTTCCAGCACCAATGACCATGATCGTGATGTTATTGGATCAAAATCCAAATAAACCGCCAGTTATGACTTGGATGATTTATAATGCTATCCCAGTTAAATGGCAAATTGAAGAATTAAATGCAACGAAATCAGATATTGTTTTCGAGTCTATTGAAATTGTGTTTTCCAACATGGATGTTGTAGGAACCTCTTTTTAATTTCTTTTCATTTAAAATAGAATGACTTGATTATGCCAGTTGAAATTAAAGAATTGTTAGTCAAAGGAAATATGGAAGGTGCTCAGGAGCCTGGTAAGAAGTCTTCCAAAAGTACAAAATCGGTGAAAGAGGAAGGTGTAGGTGGTTTGAGCTATTCCTTAAGAAAGCAGATAGTTGACCAGTGTGTGCAAGAAGTGATGGATCGAATAAAAAATATGAATGATTTCTAATGTTTAGTTTTAGTTCAAATTTGTCCCTCAAGGCATATCAAAAATTTGCCAATGGTCAGCCAAGCTCACCACTTTTATTTGGTACCTATGAATTGCAAATAAATCCAGAAAATCTATCTATCTCGTTCGGTGAGATGGCTAAAAAGGATGAAGAACCTGCTACTGCAGCTGGAGTTCCAGTAAGTGCGAAAAACGCAGCTTACAATCAGCAGAAGGTAAATGTTAAATTTACAATTGACAATTCTGGTGCTGTACCTAGTTGGCCTGATAGTGTTTGGGGTTTTGCAGGGGATTCAATTAAAGACTCCATTGATCAATTACTTAGGGTCACCATTAAGCCGACGAGATCCACCCATGCTCCTCCTTTTGTCGAAATGAAATGGGGACAGTTTATCCTTGTTGGAAAGGTGAAAAATCTCTCTTTTGACTACACTTATTTCAATAGTAGTGGAGATCCTGTTCGAGCGGTAGTTAGTTTTACTTTGGAAGAAGAAGTGGACGAAAAAGTGATTAGTCGTGAATTCCAAAGCCCTGATATCACGAGAATTCTTACCGTAAAGGATGGAGATTCCTTAATTGCGCTATCTGAATTGTCCTATGATGATCCAAAGTATTACATTCAAATAGCTAACTACAACAACTTACCTTCCTTTAGAGGTTTAAAAATTGGAAGTCAAATTGAAATTCCACCTTTAGAGAAATAAATCATGCTTGGTGCTAAATCCCCTGATGATTCCTTACAACTAGTGATTTCTTTTGAAGTCAAGGTTGGGGGTAAACCTCTACCAAAAGAAATGGTAGTCATGAAGGTTCAGGTGAAATCAGAAGTAAATAAAATTTCTAAAGCACAACTTTCAATTATTGCTGGTAAAACTTATGAGAATGTATTTCCAGAAAGTGAGAATCCGAGTTTTGCCCCAGGAAAGGATGTTGAAATCTCCATTGGGTATGCAGAAAAGAATGTAAAAGTTTTTTCAGGAATCATTACAAAGCATAGTATAGATATAGGTGTTGATTACCTTAATTTTTCTTCAAGAAATTTATTGGTTTTAGAGGCAGCGGACAAAGCAATTAAAATGACTGTTGGAAAAAAATCTGAGTTATATGAGAAAAAGAAAGATAGTGATATCATGACTACTTTGCTTTCTTCTGCGGGCCTAACTAAGAAGGTTTCAGCAACTACATTAACTCATGATTTAATTGCTAGACATAATTGTAGTGATTGGGAGTTTTTACTCAATAGAGCCAAAGCGAATGGGATGGTTGTTTTGAATTCCATGGGTGCTGTGACGGTGGAAATTCCAAAATCATCCGGGACCGAAAAAACTAATGTTACTTACGGTAAAGACATTAAAACCTTTCGTGCTGACGTGGATGCAGCTTCTCAATTGCAGCAATTGGAAGCCATTAATTACGATATTTTTAATGAAAAGGAAATCAAACAATCGGGTAAAGATCCGAAATTTGATATACCTGGCAACCTTACAGGTGCAGTTTTAGGAAAGGTAGCGGCTGCTTCAAAAGTTAGCTTAAATGTTCCTGTGCCTGTTTTAACTCAAGAATTAAAAGGTCATGCAGATGCAGCATTAATTGCGAGTCGAATGCGAAGGATTGTTGGTGAAATGAGTTTTAGGGGTACTACAGATGTTATTTTAGGCAGTCATGTCAAGTTAAATGGATTTGGTAAACTATTTAACGGATTAGTTTATATCACTGAAGTAGAGCATCGAGTTGAAAATGGACAATTTGTAACTCGAGCTGCATTTGGTTTAAAGCCAGAATTGTTTCAATCCAAGCCTCATTCAGAGTTGAATTTGCTTCCTCCTATGGCAGGATTGCATGTGGGAATAGTTAAAAAATTAGATGCTGATCCAAGTAAAAAAAATAGAATTCAGGTAGTAATACCTTCTTTGAAAAGTACTGGAAATGGGGTTTGGGCGATGCTTGGACATTTTCATGCAGGGAAGAATTCTGGAAGTTTCTTTGTGCCGGAACTCAATTCCGAAGTGATAGTAGGTTTCATAAACGATGACCCTAGATTTCCAGTAGTACTCGGTGCACTTTATAGTAAGAACAATACAACTAAAGAAAAATTTACAAAAGATAATTTCATCAAATCTATTGAAACTAAAGGCGGTACCCGTTTGGAGTTTGATGATAAGGACAAAACATTTAAGGTCATCACACCTAAAAAGAATATGATTTTTATTTCAGACAAGGCAAAGGGAGTAAAAATTGAAGATCAAAATAAAAATGTGATTACTACTTCAGATAAAGGGATAAGTATTGAATCAAAAAAGGACATCAAGTTGACTGCAACAGGGAAGTTGGAATTAAAAGGTACAAAAGGAGTGGTATTAAGTTCTTCGGCTGGAGATACTAAAATCGATGGTAAAAATGTAAGCGCCAAGGCAAAAGCCAAGGCAGAGGTAAATGGTAGTGCAGGTACAGATATCAAATCTTCTGCTGCTATCAATATAAAAGGTTCAATGGTGAATGTGAATTAAACTAGTGCAAAATTTCTTAACGAAAATTCTATTGGTATGGCAGAAGAAAAAAGTTTTTTAGGTAGGGGATGGGCTTTCCCTGTTACTTTTAACAAGGCGTTAGGAAAGGTAAGTATGGTAAGTGATGAGGTTGATATTCGTCAGAGTTTACAAATCTATTTAGCTACAAGAAGGGGAGAACGTTTGTTACGCTTGCCCTATGGATCTGTGATGTATGACTATGCGTTTGAACGAGCCAGTTATACCAATTTGAATTTTATTTGCGAAAGTTTAAAAAATGATTTACGTATTTACGAGCCTAGAATAATTGTTCATAAGGTAACTTTTGACACAAAAAATGTGAATGATGGATTAGTTCATTTTATGGTGGATTATGAAATCCAGGCCACGAATGTTAGAGATAATATCGTGTACCCTTTTTATATCTTGGAAGGAACCAATATACCTGAATAAATATTTTGGAAAATACTAACGAGCAACCGATCAATCACCAAAAATCGCAAAAATTAACTGCGTTGGATACGCGGTATTTTTTACCGGAAGAACGGACGCTAAGTGATTTTTTAAAATTTATAAACCGGCTATCCAAGCAGGTCAATTTCTATGATGAGCGTTTAAAAAAGAATGGAGATTGGTATGATTTCTTCATATCAAACGAGCTTTTTTTATTAGCTGAGATTGAGAATTTTAATTTGAGATCTGCCGAAAAAGAAAAAACAGCGATTTTACTTCAATTTGAGCGAGCAACTAGTGTTGACGAAAAACAATCACTTATTCTGCAACTAGTAGATCAACTTAAAATGATGCTTTCTACCATTGACCAATGGTATGGTTTGTCCTCAGAATATAATAAAAAACGGGAAAGCACAACATTAGAAAAGGAGTTAGTTGCGGCAATCACTTACCGATGCAAAGGTGTCTATAGTCAACTAGCATTTTTATCTTCTGAATTGAAGGTTTTGTCCAGTTCATTGACTTTTGAAATGGATGATTTAAAGTTGAAGCAGCTTTGGGAACCCTCTCCATCAATCTCCAATTCTCCTGTAATAGGTTGGGGAGCAGAGATACTTGATCTCAATTATTTGCTCAAGCAATTATTGCTATTGCACCGCCCTGTACTCAAAACTATTTCCAATCTGACAGAGAGATCTAAGCAACTTTTCATAGAAAATCTAACCAGTAAAGAAGATCACGAACCTCATATAGGGTTGATGATTGCATTTTTCCATCTTTTTAATGAACTGCAGGAAGAATTAAATCAAGTTCCTGATCGACTATTAATTTTTTATTTTGAGAAGATATTAGGTCAATCTCGTAAAAATCAAGTGCCCGACCATGTTTATTGTTATGCGCAAATTGACGAAGAAAAAGATCAGGTAATTTTACCTAAATCAGCACGTTTAATTGCAGGGCAAAATATCGATGGTCTCGATATTTTGTATGAACTAAAAGAAAATGTCATTTTATCTAATATTAGAATTGCGAGCTTATATTCCTTATTTGTTTCAAGAAATAAATTAATTGATCCTGGTACTCCATTTCAAACTGTAAATGGAATTTATTCCAAGCATATTTCTACACCTGAAAATTTCAAACCATTTTCAACCCTAGGTGAAGAGCAACGGTTTTTAAGTAAATCTGCCAAGACCATGGAAGAAGTTGAAATTGGATTTTCAATTTCATCTCCCACCTTGAGGTTACAGGGTGGTGTTAGAGAAGTTCAGTTAGAATTCCATTTTTTAACAGAGAGTTATCAATATTTTTTAGCTATGCTCTTGTCAATTTCTAGAACAAAAAATCAATTACCAGAAGAGGTTTTTCATCAAATTTTTGAAGGTTCACTTACTTTATTACATACTACAGAAGCGGGATGGGCTACTGTGCCTGCGCATGAAGTAACGCCTCCAATGAATTGGAACGAGAATAATTTCAAATTGACATTTACCTTAGGTGCTGAACATCCTGCACTAGCACCCTATCAAGAGGAGGTGCATGCAGAGGGATTGAATTTGGAACAACCTTTACTAAAGATTCTATTAAAGAATCAACATGTATTTCATCCTTATTCTTTTTTGCAATTCCTCCAATTGGAGCAACTAAAAATTAGGGTAGATGTCAAACAATTGAAAAATCTAAGGCTCCAAAATAATTTTGGGGATGTGGATTCAAGCATTCCATTTGATCTTTTTGGGCCTTCTCCGAAAGTTGGCAGTTATTTATTGATTGGTAATGAAGAAATTTTTTCAAAAGATCTTGAGCAACTCAAGTTGGGGTGGACGTATCATGGTCTACCCTTAGGGGAAAATTTGAAAGCTTATTATGTAGGGTATCCTTATGGAATTGATAATAGTAGTTTTAAGTTTAAAATCCAGGCACTTTCTGATTTTAGATTCATGCCAAAGGAAGAAAGTAAATGGATTGTAGAGGATTTATTTGAGCAGAATGGAGAGCAGGTTTCCCTAGATCGTTTGGTTCAGAATATTGATATTGATGCTTTACAAATAATACCGGAGTATAATTTAGTTGAATCGGATACTGAGGAACCAATCTCGAATCAAAAAACAGGTTATTTAAAATTTGAGTTAATTTCACCCAAAATTGGATTTGGGTTTGATGTTTACACCTCTGTATACACAAATGCAATTACTCAAGCTACCAATGAACAGCTTGAGAAGCCAAAAACAGCTTTCAATTTTGAGGTTCCGAATGAGCCTTTTTCACCGATGGTGAAAGATTTCTATTTAGAGTATTCTGCAGTTTCTGAAATTAATTTTTTAGGTACGCGTTCTTTCACCAATCAAACAAAAAAACAAGAGAATTTCATTCAAATTCATCCTTTTGGTAATAAATTTCTCTTAAAAGATGGATTGGTTTATGAAAGTGGTTTACTCCCTTTCTTTGAACTTCAAGGAGCTTTGTTTTTTGGAATGGAGGCGAAAGAGTTCCCTGAAGAATTCAGCATGCTTTTCCAGATTGAGAAAAACAATGGTGGATTTCATGGTGAAGCTCCAAAGCTAGATTGGTTTTATTTAGCAAATGACGAATGGAAAGCGTTTAAACAAGAAGATATTTTGTTTGATTCCAGTTTTGGATTAACCAAGTCAGGCATCATCTCTTTTAAGAGTCCCAAGGATATTAATTTGAATAATTTTGTCATGCCCTCGGCATTTTTTTGGATTTGTTGTCGTACTAAGGATCAACTTCCCATGGCAAGTATTTTGTCTGGAGTTTATCCAAATGCTTTTTCTGCAACTGCAATTCTAGAAGAGGATGTAATTCATGAGCCTGTTTTACCTGCGTTTTCTGTACAATCTTTTGAGCAAGATATTCCTGGACTATTAGAAATAATTCAACCTTTAGCTTCTTCAGGTGGTAGAGCTAAGGAAGGAAAGTCGAACTATTTCCAGCGTGTAAGTGAAAGTCTCAAACATAAATTTAGAGCTGTTACTCAGTGGGATATTGAAAAAATGTTGCTTCAAGAATTTGATTGGCTAGGTTTTGTGAAAGTTTTTGGAAATTTTGGCAATGAAAGATTTGTTGATACAGGCAATCTGGTGGTGGTAGGGATGCCAAAAATTGAAGATAAAACTAGCTTTTACTTACCCAAATTAAATCCTGGTCAACTCAAGGAGATGGAGCTATACTTGAGGCAAATTATCAACCCCTTTATTACATTTAAGGTTATTACTCCCCAGTTTGAGTACTTAATGATTAAAGGCAAAATTAAATTTACCTCTTCAGAAACTGGGCTTTTATTTAAGAAGCTTTATGACGAACTTCTGGAAGAAACCTGCCCTTGGTTTTTTGAGGACATTAGTTCAGCTTTTTACCAACGGGAAACTAAACGTGCAGAAATTTTAAATCTAATTACTTCCAGGCCTTATGTTAAATTTTTTACTAGTTTTTCCTTGGCACAGATGTATGAAAATGAGCAAGGGGATTACCAATTTATAGATGGTGCTTTATTAGAAGATGGCATGGAGACAGTGACCGTAGGCAAGCCTTGGTCTATTTTAATTCCTTATCCTTTGAAAAAGATTGAAATTGTGGAAGAGGAAAATTATTTGCCTGCTGAAGCATTTGACTTGGAGGATATGGTGATAGGGGAAAATTTGATTATTACTTCGGAAAATATCGAACGTATAGCGTATTCAAATCCAGAAGTAAAGCAAGTAGAAGACGATTCATTTTATCATTTTAATTTGAAATTTTAATCATGGCCTTACTAAATAGACAATCCTTAATCAATTATTTTAAAAAAGGTAGTGCCCCAACAGAGCGGCATTTTGCAGATTTGATTGAGTCTACCGTAAATATCGTAGATGATGGAATTTCGAGGGAAGGAGAAAATGGTTTTCGAATTACCCCTGTAGGTAGATCTAAGCGACTAATTTCGTTCTATAAAAATTTCAAGCAGGTTCATCCAGAATGGAGCATTAATTTGGATCAAGAACAGGCAGGAGGGTTAACATTTCAAGAGGAAGAAACCACCCCTTTACTTGTTTTAAAAAATGGGGGTAGAGTTGGAGTGGGTGAAGATAATCCTAAATCTAAATTGGATGTAAATGGGGTAGTGACTTCTAAGGGTAGAGTTGGGTCGCTCCATGTAGGGGAGGTGCCTGGGGATGGAAAGTGGTATTCTATTGTAGATCAGATTAAAGAACCTTGTGCTTTTGAAATAATGGCTCGTATAGATGGAGAAAAAGGCAGTGGTCGTTATGCGCTCGCACATGTAATTGCTTTAAACACATTTGGAGGCCCATTATCTCGTGGAAAAATAAATCAAACTTCTAGCTACTATGGAAGTTATTTCAATCGGTTGAAGTTTCGTTGGTCTGGAAGTTTGTATAATTATACTTTACAAGTTCGAACTGCTCGTCATTATGGTTTGAACCCAACTTCTGGAGAAGCATATCCTATTCGATATTCAATTGGGAGCCTATTACCCCTTTAAAAGAACCTTGTAAAAATTCCAGCCACTGTGTCTAATTTTATTCCAAGCGAACATTCCGATAAACCTATATTGAGGTATGACCTTCTATTCGAAGAGGGGCTAAAACATGCTCAAAAATATTCGGGAAAGATTTGGACTGATTACAACTACCATGATCCTGGAGTTACCTTTTTGGAATATTTAACCTATGCACTCACAGATTTAGGATATCGGACAAATTTTCCAATTGAAGATCTTTTTTTGTTGGGTTCTGATAGTTTTGATTCCATAAAAGAAAATTTACTCTTTGGTCCTGCTACCATATTTAGTTGTTCACCAATTACCGTGGATGATTATAGAAAATTGATAATTGACCGGATTAAATTGGTGGCAAATGCATGGGTTATCCCCATTTTAAACCACAAAATGGGATTAAAGGGTCTTTTCGAAATCTATATTGAATGTGCGGAAGATCTTAGTGACATTGAACTAAATTACCTTAAAAAAGAAGTTACAGACCTTTTTTATGCGAATAGGTTGATAGGTCATGATCTTGAAGACGTTTTTATATTAAAGAAAGTATACCTAAGTGTTGAAGGATCAATAAGTATTGAATCGGATGCCCTAGGCGAGCTTGTAATGGCAAAAATTTATGCTTCTTTAGACTCCTATATTAATCCGCAAGTTCAATTTCATGATCCAGTTAAACTTTGGAGAGAGGAAGGATTTTCACCTGAAAAGGTATTTACAGGCCCTTTGCCAAAGTATGGTTATATTTTTGAAGATGATTTAACATCAAAACTAGATGCTGTATATCTTTCACGGATAAAGGAGTTAATCTTAAGTGTAGAGGGAGTTAAAGAAATCCGCAGTTTACAATTGTTAAAAAATGGACTTCCTGTATTTGATAATTTTGTTCAATTAGAAAAAACAGAATTTCCAAAAATCCAGTATTTAGATGACTTAACCGAAAATTTTACAAGTAAACTCCAATTGGTAAAAAATTCTATTTCTTATGAGATAGACCCCATAATTACCAAACAATTACTTTCTTCTGAAGTATCTTCTAGCACTAAATTTTATTTTAAAGAGCTCAGTTACGAAGAAAATTTACCCAAGGGTAGGTTTACGTTAAACCAATTAAAAAATCATTTTCCTATCCACAATGAATTGCCACAATTTTTTGGTGTGGGTGACAATGGAATCTCTAAAAACTCTCCTAGAGAAATTCAAGCCTCTGCGCTTCAAGTATCTGCTTATCTTTATTTTTTTGAACAAATAATGGCTTCCTATTTGGCTCAACTAGGAAGCTTGAGGATGCTTTTTTCTGTAAGTGATTTAAAACAAACCTATTTTCACCAACTTCCTTCAGGGATTTCTGATTTAAAAAATATTCTAATCGATCCCAAACAATTAGAAGAGAGTTTGAATGAGGATTTTGAGCAAAAAGAAGAATTTATAAACCGAAGAAATCGAGTTTTGGATCATTTATTAGCAAGGTTTGGAGAAAAATTAGATGAAGCAAGTTTGAAGAAAATTAGTAGGTCTAGTGTCCTGGATTCTAGTGAAAATTGGGGCCTTGCTGCTATTCAAACAAAGGTTAATTTACTGAAACAAATCATTGAATTAGGCCAAACAAAAGCCAAAGGATTTGATTTGAAGTCCGAAAGGGTTTGGGATTGCGATAACATTTCAAGCTTAGAAAAGAAAATTGGACTTTCTTTAGGCATTCAAGACTTAGCAAAAAGGACGATTTCAGCTCCTTTGATCAACCATTTTCAAATCGAAAAACCCAAACAAGTAATTGGAGAATGGAAACTTCTTGACTTAAAATTGGAAACTAATTCTGATTTGGTGTATGCCCTCTCTTCAGAAAACTACAAAGAGGGTACTGTTCATTTTTATGGAAAAGGAATTTCTCTAATTAAAGAAATATTTGAATTAGTAACCCAGGATAAGGGGCTAACCATCACACAATCCAAAGATAAAAGTCAAACTTTTTTGCTCCTAAAACAACGTAGCCTCGAATATCCTTCCTTGGTATATCAAACAGATACTATGGAAGACTGCGTATTAATTAGGAATAAAATATTTTCCTCTATCACGGAACTAGACCGTAAATCTGAAGGATTTCACCTTGTCGAGAATATTTTGCTTAGACCATTGGAATCCGTTTCGTACTTATTTTCTTATTTAAATGCTGAGGGAGAAGAATTTATTGAAGGACTTTACCCAAGTGATCTAGAGAATCAACGATCACAAGGAGAAGATATTGCAGAATTTGGATTAGTAGTAGAAAATTACAGCGTAGTTGACGGGGATAATTCTTTAACTTACTCTGTTTTGATTTATAATTTCTCTCATGAACCTGTTGCACGTTTGAAAAATACATTTAGTTCTAAACCAGGAGCGAAGAAAGCAATTGACGCATGTATTCGGTTTTTCCAAGAACTTAAATCTAAAAATATTTCTCCAGAGTCTGTTTTAGAGGTAAATCTAGTTGGAGGTGCTGGCCATGGATTCCCAGTTGATTTTCAATATTCTGATACGTTAAGTTTTATTTTCCCAGTTTGGCCTTCGCGGTTTCAAAAATTAGATTTTATCAATTACTTGAAAACATTAATCGGAGAAACCATTTTGGCCCATCAGTCTGCTAAAGTATATATGTTGAATCCGATAGAAATGTATCGCTTTGAAAATTTATATGCAGAGTGGTTGTTTTTAAAGAATCAAGATCAACAAGATGTTAAAAAAATTGATGTGCTCTCCCTCCAGTTAATTCAATTGCTAAGAAGCACACCATCTGTGTTTACGAACGAATCTGATGCCTAATCATGTAGTCAATTCTCTCAAATTTGAGATAAATGTTACTACCCAGTCCGATTATGAGGAATTAGCAAAGCAAGTTTCTGAATTGGTTCAGAAAACAATTGCAGAGATAATTGAGCAAACTATTGATAAACTTTATATTCGGGCTGATCTTTTAGTTATAAAAAAACTTGAAATAGATTTAGGCGATTTACAATCCACAAATTTTAAGTCTGATCTTGAAAATAAATTTAAAATTCAATTTTTTGAAGCTCTAAAAACACATCTAGGTACCACCGAACCTCACATTACTAATCAGAATGAACTACCTTTTTTAATTCTGGATTCGTTTATTCAAACAGGAAAAAAACCTAGTTGGATACCTGGGAAAGGAGCCTATTTAAAAGATTTTTTCAAAAGGGCCTCACTTCAAAATCCTAAGAAATTAGTTGCCAGATTACGTCAATACAGCAAAAATCCAACACAAAAAAAACGAATGTTGGAAGGCATCCCAAAGGAAGTTTTAATGGATGTTTTATTTGTTGAACAACCAATTTCTCCATTCATATCTTCTAAGGAGGTACTAAAAATTAAATCCATTTTTAGAAACCAGTTTAGGCATTTGGATGAAGGCTCTGTGGAAAAGTTATTCAAAAATATGCTTTTAGAGTTATTGCTTCATCCCCAAAAAATAAATCGTTGGTCTACCTTTCAAATGGTAGTTTTAGAATCACTTCAACAATTAATTGGCGTGGAATCACTCCAGTTAAGTGTGAGCTCGTTACCTCAGATTGCATTAAATGTCCCTCAAACAAAAAGTAAACAAGTAGATTTTGAAACTAGTGTTAACAAGCAAGGTGAAAATAAAAATTTAACAGCTAATCAAGAATTAGTAGCGAAATTTAAATTTTTTCTTTTAAACGGATTTAGTCTACCCGATCGACGAAGTTCGTCTTACAGTTATAGAAATATCAATGCGCTTTTTGAGGCGTTATTAACTAGTGAATTGCAAGAATTAATTGCATTTTTACTTCAATACGGAAAGGTAGTTGGCGTAAAAAGACGTTTTTTAGAGCAAATATCCCAAGATTTAATCACAAAATTTTTTGGCTTAGTAGCTCCTGATAAAAGAAAGTTATTGGAGTGGGTGGGAGGTGTTTTTGAACAAGTCCAGGAGGAATATCAGCCTATCAATCAAACGTTAATTCAGGTCAAGAAATCTATCAATGAAATTACATTTGAATTGTTCTTAAATAAAAATCTCACCTCCATTTCAGATGAGAATTACCTACGTTTATTATTTAAAAAGACAGCTCAAAAGAACCGGATAAGTTATAAAAAATTACTCTTCCTGACTTTAAAGACCATTTCATTTGGTGAATTGAAAGGGAAGAATTTAGGTTTTGAAAAAACATTAATTAATTTATATTCTAGAGACTTTTTAAGAAAAAATCAATACTCGATTGAAGAGTGGATTATGTATGCCGATGAAAATAGGGCGCCCTCCACTTTTTCCAATTCTGAACGAAAAGATGATTGGACTTCTTTGTTCCTTCAAATTTTCAAACAATACCATGGATCTGTTACAAATGCAGCAAAGGATTGGTTGGCAAAAAAAGACTTTGTAAATGGCGGGGGAGTGGAGAAAGCTTCTATCATTCAATTATGGGAAGCCTTTTCACAGACTTTCCATATACCCATTGGAGATTTTTTAATTCCCATCCTGCTTGATAAAAGAATTACGTCTGATTTTAATTTAGACGCAAAATCCTTTGCATTTTGGGTTACTCGTTACAAAATTTCAGGGATTTATTTCGATAAAGTTCCCAATGTCAAATTATTTCTTAGGTTTTTGAATTTAAATAGGGATTTAGTTTCCTTGGAACTCCTTAAGAAGGTATTACTGGGCTTACCTGTGCCTTCCAAAGTAGATAAGGAGTTGCTTACAAAGCTAATTCATTTAATTCGACCTGCCCTCGCTTCCCATATTGTACCCTTGCTAGACTGGTTAGCGGTTGAACTGAAGGAAAAAAAGGCGGAATTTTTAGAACAAGCAATCTATCGTTGGTTATACAGCCAGCTCTTACTTTTACCACAAAATCAATTGACTTTAGCCCGTTTAAAAAGGCTGATTATTGACTATATTAATTTAAAGCTAAAACCATTATCGAATTATTCTTTCAATTTAGCAAAGCCTGCGAGTTTGCGAATTTCTTCGAATTCTTCCCAAAAATCATCCAATGTTTCCTCAAAAAGTATAGCCCTAATTTTCGAGATTTTAGGCTATAAAGAGATTTATGAGATCTTTAAGGAGGCCAAACGATACAACGAAGAAATATTGCTTCAAATGATGTTGACTAAATACGCATCCTCGTTTTATCAACTATTGCTCCGGCACCGTTACAATTTGGAATTTCAAGATGCTATTTTGGTTCAATCTCCAACATGGTTAAAGAAACAACTCGTTGATTTCTTGCTTCAAGAAAAATCTTTGGATTGGGCAGCTATCACCTCGTCTTACCGGACCTATTTTGAAGAGGCGGGTTGGTTAAAATTAGAAGGGCGAGCTTTAGAAAATTTTATTGAGAAAATTCTTTGGCATTATTTGTATGATGGGGGGGCATTACATCGAGATGTATTCGTCATTAAAACTTTGCATCAAGCTCATGAATCCAATAACCTATCTAAACGATTTTTGGAACAATTGGAGGATGTATTTTTTCAAAAAGTGCAAAGAATTTCTCCTGCGAAAAACCCCTTTTTTCATGACCTGTTGAGGCTGTCGAAATTGGAACAATTTTCTTATTTCAATGCTCTTATACAGTTTAAAAAAACAAAATTTTCACGAACTCCAATTTTTGAAAGATTAGTTTATGAGTTTACATTTCCTGGTGGACATGATTTTGAAGGAAGTATTCCAGAGGAATTTGAAGGGTACATTCAGCGGCTTGTTGTTGAGAATAAGCTAGAATTTCTAGATTTTTTAAAAAATGTTAAACCACAATTTTTTGGTTTAAGGTTTTTAAAACTTCTCGATTCTAGGAGTTTGGAAGCTTTAGTTCTCCATAGCCATAAGCAATTAAGAATTCAAATTTCAATCCGTCAATTACAGGAGATTCTTAGCATTTTTAAACTTCAAGAGCCAAAGAAAATTTCTATTTTTTATTCCTCTTGGCTCCTAGGTCTTCTTGGGAAAAATTCAGTAGACTGGTCTTCAATCCGATGGATTATTCAAGTAGTTAAATTGATTTCTGAAAACAATTTAGTCCCAAATAGCCAATTAAAGGATTTAGTTTGGGAGAATAGTGTTGTTCAGGCCTTTCAATGGAATTCTAAGGAAAGAATTGAATTTAGAACTGCCTTAACTCAATTGGGATTTGAGTCGTCTTCTTTTTCTTTTCCTTTGGGTTTTGAAAATGAGGAGCGTATTCAAACCTATTTTATGAGTTTTCAGGATTCAAATTTGGCCAATTTAAAAGGGAGGGTGTTTTTTTCTAGCTGGTTAGATTTATTCTTTGAGATAGCCTCTAAAACTGTGATTTTGGAATTTGTAGATTTATTTTGGGCTTCATTTTATTCCATTAAGGGGAGTAACATGTTTAAGTTCGAAAGATTTATGGATCAGTTTTTACTCTTGAAAGAGGGAATTGCCTCTTTTCAAAAAGCTAGGGAGGATGACCCAAAAAATTGGGAAATTTTCCAAGAGAATGCACCTAGCTATTTTAAAGATTTGGAAGTATCGTTGGATACAAAATTCATAGAACTAGATTTATTCCAGGTTTTTACCTATTTTTTACGTTATGGTGTACTTCCAAAGGGGTATAGGAGTTTAGCTGAATTTAGTAAGCAACTCCTGCAAATTAGTGGTAGTGAATTAATACGATATCGAGGCGTGTTTTTTGCAGCCTTGAAATCAAGTATCTACAAAAAGAATGTTATCAAACTAGTTAAATTGCTCGATGAAAAGTGGTTTTACAATTTGATTCATCCAATGTTAACTAAGGTATTAGAGGAATTGAATCAAGAAATTAAGCAGAAAACAGGAACCAGTTTATTTACTGCTTTACGACTAAATCATCCTCTAGATAGAGTGCTTTTTTTAATTGAAAGTGGTTATAAATCTGGCTTTGGATTCAAGGAGGTCACGGAATTAGTAGTTCCTTTGGTAGAACAGTGGGTAGTGTCTCAAAAAGTGGTTGTAGTGCTGGCAGTTTTCTCTTCTGAGTCAAAAAAATCCAATTTGCTTCTTGAAATTCAAAAAGCAAGTAAGGTTGTAAAGAAAGTTTTGGAAGAAGCCATTGAACAACAAGAAGAAGAAGTTGAGCAAATTCCTGAAGAAGTAGATTTGGGAGAAGGAGTAACCATTTATAATGCCGGAATGGTATTGTGTTGGCCTTTCTTTGGCAGATTTTTCGCTGCCTTGGGATTGGTTGAAAAGGGAAACTTTAAAGGAAAACAAGCTGAAGAGCGAGCCGTTCAATTGCTTCAGTACTTAACTACAGGGTTAAAAGAATTTGAGGAATGGGATCTTTCTTTGAATAAAATTCTTTGTGGAGTTTCCTTAAATACGGTGATTTCCTCAACAATTGAACCCACTATTGAGGAAGAGGAGCTTGTAAAAAAATTAATTAACGGAACGGTCTTTAATTGGGAGAAGATGAGAGGGACTAAGTTAGAGACATTTAGAGAGACTTTTTTAATGCGTGAAGGGCGTTTGTACGAAAAAGATAATCGATGGGAATTATTTGTTGAGCGAAAAGCGTACGATGTATTAATGGATACGCTAACTTGGAATATTTCGATGATTAATTTAAGCTGGATGAAGAAAAGATTGACCGTACAATGGAAATAAATAGCGTAAATGAAAAGTTAATTCAGCCCATTTTGAGAGACCTTGAATGGTTGGAGGGTCTATTAGATCTTCGTATTACTGCTTATTTTGAAGAACCTGAAAACAGTTTTGCATTTCCAGACCCTCCGGTTCCTAAAGATACGGATAGTCCCTACGATCAATTTATCACTAAGTTAAATTTAGAATTCAACGAGCGAGTTATTTTGTTGATGAGTATGGTTCCCTTATTGAGCCCTCAAATTTTTGATTGTTTTTTTATCCAAAACAAGTCGATAGGTCGGCCATTTTCTGAGTTTGGAGGAATTGAGGCAAAGTCGCATAAGGGGTTTATTCCTACGGTCGAAACGGTCAATTTTGTTTTGAATGGAAAGAACGTGATAAAGCGATTGGATCTTTATAAAATTTTTGGGGAAGATCACGCATTCTCAAAACTCCAGGTATTGTCGTTAAAGAAAGATTCAGAAACCACTTCTTTTTGGTCCAATCGACTAACTATAAATGAAGATTTTTTTTATCATTTAATTTCAGGCGAAAAAATTTCACCAAAATTTTCATCTGAATTTCCTGCCAAAGAGTTATTTACCCCATTGGAAATCAATGATTTGGTATTAAATCGACAATTGATGGATGAGTTGAATTTAATCTTAAATTGGATTAAATATCGCGAGGAAATAAAGGCTTCACCGACGTTAAAGAAAAGTTTTCGAACAGGGTACCGAGCCCTTTTTTATGGTCCCCCTGGCACAGGAAAATCTTTAACCGCAGCGATTCTCGGTAAAAACAATGATTTGCCTGTTTATCGAATTGATTTGTCACAGGTAGTATCGAAATATATTGGAGAAACAGAAAAAAATCTTTCTCGATTATTAGATGTAGCAGAACATAAAAACTGGGTTTTATTTTTTGATGAAGCGGATTCATTGTTCTCCAAACGGACGGATATAAGTGATTCAAAAGATAAGTATGCCAACCAAGGAACCTCATTTTTATTGCAAAGATTGGAAGAATATGATGGGCTGGTGATTTTGGCTACCAATTTACGACCCAATATTGACCGAGCTTTTGTGCGTCGTTTTCAGTCAATTCTTTATTTTAGTTTACCAACCGTAGATGAGCGTATAAGGCTTTGGAGCAATGCCTTGAAGAATTTCAAGGTAGCTACTAATGTGAACATCAAAAAATTGGCTGAAAAATACGAGGTTTCTGGTGCTTCAATAAGTAATGCGATTCAATTTGCCTGGTTGAGTTCAAAAAAAGATGAAAGGGAGGAAATCTCTTCACTAGACTTAGAGGCAGGCTTGTTACGCGAAATGGCTAAAGAAGGTAGATCTGTTAATTGAACTTATTGGAATTAAACTTTTGGCTAATTTTTTAATTCCTTCACTTCATAAAAGGAGTATTGGATTATTTGAATCCAAAGGAAAAGAGGGAATAAAAAATAATTTATTTGGTTCTACAAATAAAATAAGAATGCATGTTTGATTATTGTTATTGGCCTGAGGGCATTGAATTAGAACTGAATAAGCAGTTGGATAATTTCCATCATCAAGCACAGTTGCTGGTAGATGGACAGGTATTTCTAGAATTAGCAAATAAGATTCTTAAAGCTCAAGTAGCGGGCAAGTATTTTGAAGTGATCATTTTGCTGCCAAGAGGATTTAAAACGCTAGAGAATGCGAATCTTTTTCATCGAATTACCCAGGCAGGAGCCAAGGTTGGAATTATTGAAGTGACTTTATTTGATGAAGATGTAGAACAGTTTGCCATTTTTGATAACCGATTATACTACAGTACTAAACGATTAGAAGGAGAAGTTGACTTTGCTGATTTTTTCTTTTCAAAGCACCGTGATTTTGAAAATTTAATGAAGGTTAGCAGGTTGGTGAATTCTTATTCCCAAGAGATTAAGCTAAGCTTTACAGCAGAAAAATATTTTGCTGTTAAAGGGGAAGAAATAACTATTTTTTGGGAATCTACGAATGCAAATTCCACTGTTTTAACACCGGGTAACCAGCTTTTGGATTCTCAAGGGGAGGAGAGAATTTGTATAGAAGAGGATACTTTTTTAACAATTACTTCTAAAAATGAAAAAAGTAAAGCTTCTTTATCTATTTTTATTAAGTGTTTGGAATTGGATCAATTGAAGTTATCTATATCTATATTTAGTAAAGAATTTGATGACTTTATCCCAATTGAATCCGTATCCAAAAACAAGGAAGTGTTTGCGGTTTACATGAGCGATTTGGTGAAGGTAGAATGGATTTGTAAACCTGGAACTACCTTATATGAATCAAGGCTTGGTAAGCTGAATAATATCGGATTTCATAACTTCGTTTGTCTGGAAAATAGTAGTATGAATTTTGAAATACACTATTCCAATACAGTCTCAAGCAAGCAAATTGATTTCTATCCTGTGGTAAGGGAGATGGAAGGAAATGAGTCTTATCAAAGAACTAATTCAGAAATAAGTGGAGATGAGTTTGTTGAAGGCGATATACCTAAAAAAAAGGGTTCACTATTTTCCAAGGTGGTTTCAATATTCAGATTAAAAAATTAGGATGGGTCTAAGTGCTTTCTTTTTATTTTGTTCAGGAGTGAGCAAGTCAGTGTTGGCTAAGTGCCCGGACACTGAAAAAGTAAAGCACGTTAGTATTGGTGCATCTGTTTTATTTACAGGAATCCTTGCGATGTTATCTTCTTACTTTGCTTTCAGCTTAATTTTTGAAGGATCCTATATCAATTTTATACTTGCTTTTTTTTGGGGGTTAATTATTTTTAACTTAGATCGTTATATAGTAGCAACCCTTAGAAAAAAAGGAAATTTTTGGAGGGAAGTGGTCCAGATCAGTCCAAGATTGCTCTTGTCAACTCTTATCGCCTTAGTGGTGGCAAAACCGTTGGAGTTGCAATTATTTAAATCAGAAATAGAGCAAAATCTTAATGAGCAAGTTATTTCACGTATCTCAATTGCTGAAGGTGATTATTTAAAATCACTTGAAAAAATTGATAATGAGAAAAAATATTTAGAGTCTCAATTAAGAGAGTACTTTGATTTGAAGGAATTTTATTATCAAGAATACAAGTGTGAATGTGATGGAACTTGCGGGACGGGGCAGTATGGAAGTGGTAAGGAATGCTTCCGTAAAAAAGAAAAATACGAAACCTTTATTCAAGAATATCAAACTAAAGAGCAAGATATCCGGGAGGCTAAAATGACTCTTGAAAAAAGCAAGGAGAAAGAATATGGCTTGTTTCTTGAAGATAAAGAAAATATTAAAGCAAATTTTTCTTTAGGCCTTTTGGCGAGGTTACAGGCTCTGAATAATTTAGAAAGTTGGGCGCCTTGGACAATTACCCTAATGATTTTATTTGTGGAAATAGCTCCTGTATTAACAAAATTATTTTCTTCTAAAGGTCCTTACGATGATTTTTTAGCTCTAGAAGAGAATAATTTTAAGATGGATTATATCAACAATATGTACCAAACTGGGCAGCAAGTAGAACAGGAATATTCTACCAAACTAAGGCAAGTTCAAAGTATCAAAAAGGAATTAATTTCGGATAAGCAAAAGAAGGTTCAAGAATTGTATCGGGATTTAGGAAGAGAAATTACGAATCAAATAAATAAGTAGAGGGAACGATGAGGAAAACATTAGTGATATTGCCTGTATTTATTGTTTGCCTCATTTATTGGCCTCCGGTAAAAGGGTATAATACGCTTTTGGAGGAGGCATATTTTCTACGGGACACCACGCTTTCCCAGGTATTTGAATCCGAGCGCGAGTTAAGTTTATTTATTGCCGAAGAATTAGAACTTAAAGAATCTATTGATGAATTGAACCAGCAAGAAATTGATAGTTTACATCAAATACTTAGCAACGAGAAATTAATACAAATTTCAAAAAAGGATTTATTAAAGTTTTTAGGTTATAGGATTCCTGTTCCTGTTCCTAAGGTGGTAATTTCCCAATCGCTCAATTTGGCTCCCAAGGAGAAAATCCAAAAATTAAGTTTGGAGGTCAATAAGGGGGACCAATTTGAACTATCCTATGAGGTAGAAGAAGGGATTGGTTCGGCGGCTTACTTAGAGGTGCACCTAAATCAAGTAAAAGTGGCTCAATCTCTTTCCTCTAAACGAGGGAAAAAAATAGCCTTGGATTTCACAATTCCTGAAGAAGGAATACTTGAAATAATTTTTCGAAATATTGGTCCTTTTAAAGAAAAAGGCAACTTGGAAGTAAGAATAGCACCGAGAAAAGAGCAAATTCAATTAAAAAAAATTAGAAATTCGGTGTCAAGTTTTGAAATTCAAGATAGTTGGGTAAATGACACTATTTTTCAAACATTGGTAGATGAACAAGTCATTTTGAATCATCGGAACAATTTAAAAGGCAATTCGATCGTTCAAAAGCAATTAAATCTGGGAGGGATAAGTGAAGTTATTGGGTTTGGAATTTTGTATTATCCTACTGATCAAAAAGATAAACTTCAAGTATTTCGGAGAGAAATTTTTAGAGAAAACCCTTTAGAAGATTTTTCGGTCAAGGAGTTAATAGGAAAATCTTTTACGTATTTACCGGAATTTTCAATATCAGATTTATCCTGCTCACTGATGGATAACAATCGTACTGTTTTTTGGTCAAATACAGGTTCAATGGGACAGGGAAATTGGAATATAAGTTCAAATAGCAAACAGAATTATGCGTTTTTTAGACCTGGAGATTTAATTAATTCTTCTCAAATCCAAGTTAAATTTTCAAACACATCGAATTTGTATGATATAGAAATAGGGATTGAGATGATTGTTCTTTCGATAAAAAAATTTAAAATCAAGCAAGAAGTTGAAATTCAAGAATTTGAAGAGACTATATTATTGAAATTATTATGAAGAAACACAAAATCCTCCTTGGGGCCACTATTGTAATTTTTACCTTGATTTTTGGAGGATGTAAAGAGGTGGCTACTTTAAAGTCTAGTACTAGACGCGTTTCTTCCGAGTTTCAAATTTTAAAAAGAGGGTCAGAGGGACTTTTGGGAATGATGGGGGCTGGAGATTCTATTCCAAATTCCTCAGATTCATTGGCTATGAAAACTTCACCACTAGCACAAAAAACATTCATTAATAAATATGCTTACTTATATGATGTATTAAACGGCCAAGGAACTAATCAATACCTCCAATCTTTGGCTTACGATTCTACTAGCCAATCCTACAGTCGAACTTCCAGAAATCAGCAAGCCCTTCGAGAAGATGTTGAAGTCTATACTTGGTACCCATATTGGATGGGAGATGTCTGGAAAACGTATGATTTCAGATTGATTTCTACTATTTCCTTTTTTTCATTTAAAGTGAACCCCAATACAGGTTCTTATCTTAATCCTTCTCAGATAGTTCAATGGAGAGAAACAGACCTTTTGGATTCTGCAAAAAAATACAACACGAAGGTATTGTTATCTATTGCTTTAGAAGGAGAGGATAACCACTTGAATTTTTTGAAAGATGAAACTAAGTGGAATACTACGTTAGATTCAATTTCTGTTTTATTGAAGGAAAGAGATGCGGATGGAATTGAGATTGAATTTACTGATGTTCCCAAAGAAAGAGAAACAAAGTTTTTAGATTTTGTTTCCTTCTTAAAAGACAATTTGGCGAATCGTTTTATTACAAAAAAGTTAACACTTGCTTTAGTTATTCCTGCTTCCCCGGATGATTTTCCTTTTGACCTCATTCAATTGGATGAATCCGTAGATCTTTTTGTTGTAAAGGGACTAGATTATTATGAAGTTGATGGAACTGTTGCGGCAGTTTCTCCATTAAGAAATGAAACTCCCGGCGGTCCAAGTCTTGAAAATACGTTGACAACTTATTTAGACAGGGGTCTCAATGCTGGAAAGTCAATTTTAACGCTTCCTTTATACGGATCTCAATGGTCTGGAACATTCGATTCGGAAGGAGGGTATTATACTACTGATTTTGAACGAAAAGTAACCTTCAGTGAAATCAAAAGAGTGTTTCAATCTAGAGATAGTATCTTTCAAATTCTTCCAACTCTGGATGAAACGACGTATACTAATTATTTCTTTCTAGATTTTGAAGACGATACGTCCATAGAGGGTTGGTACGATGATGCCGCCACCCTTTCAATAAAAATGGATTTGGCTTTAATAAATAAATTCAAAGGTGTCGGTCTATATGCGCTTGGATATGATTTAGGAAGACCTGAAGTTTGGGACGTAGTCGCACAAAAGTTCACTGGGGATGTGATTTATATTAAAGATCCAATTAAAGAAATTGATGGCTATCCCATCCGTATAGCAGCATTTTTTCAAACCTATAAAAAACTTTTTGTAGTCACCTTTTCACTTGCTTCGTTAGCTATCTTAATTTCTTTGATTATTGCCTTTTCAGATTGGAGGTTTAGGGAAACAATCCTTGCTCGTCAACTTTATCGAATAATTGTATTAA
>Ga0222714_10001935_pt1 | contig 22751 bp, 22 predicted proteins | sample C33_3DmetaG_FD_165048 | JGI IMG/M metagenome (GOLD analysis project Ga0222714, IMG submission 165048) | Estuarine water microbial communities from San Francisco Bay, California, United States - C33_3D | ecosystem: Environmental > Aquatic > Marine > Unclassified | place: USA: California...
GTTTGCGCCGTCTGCGCCATTCGCTCCAGAGGTGCCGCTTGTGCCAGAAGTTCCGTTTGCGCCGTCTGCGCCATTCGCTCCAGAGGTGCCGCTTGTGCCAGAGGTTCCATCTGCACCGTCTGTGCCATTCGCTCCAGAAGTACCGCTTGTGCCAGAAGTTCCGTTTGTGCCATTCGCTCCAGCAGGGCCTTGCGTTGAATTTGCAGAAATTTCTACCGTAGTTGTATCCGTTGAAGATACAATTATCTGATCATTATCAGGTTGAATAACTACAACTTCACTCATATTAAATAGTCACTGAAGGATTTATTATAAATTTACCATTTAAAATATTTGATACAAAACCATCATTTGTAGTATATTTTTCTAAATCATAACGAGCGACTGTTATTGGTAAAGACGCAGTTCCACTAGGAGCTACATTGATAGTAATGTAGCCAGAAGAACCATCGCCAGAAATTTGAGGAGAAAGATTTAAAAGGTAATCTTCTGAGCCAAAAGAGTATTTAACCTTACCTCTTACATTATATCCAGAAAGATTGATCGCATCACCATTTGAATCTTTTAATTGAACTGTAAGAGATAAAGAGTCGCCTTGTATCAATGATATATTGTATGAACTCATACAATATACATTACACTTTTTATTTACCTTCGTCTAAAATTTTTCTTATTTCTGAAGAAAGTTTATGTGTAGTTTGATTTTTTGCGTTTGCTGGAAATCTGTACATGCTTACATGCTTTGAAAACTCCTTCATAAGCCTCTGTCTAAGCAGGCTAAGATTGTCGATTGGAACTATACCTAATTTACTGGCATGATGAAACAATTCGCTTCTTGTTATTTCATGAATCCAATCATAATACTTGTCTCTGTCCATAGTATTGTACCTCCCGTTTCCATCGTCTCCCCAAATTTGATCTAGGGTTACCGGTTGAAATTCAGAAGATTCATCTTTTCCGTGAGCTTGATTTAAATCATTTAATTTTACTTTTTTAGTTCTTGGCATATCCTTATTCCTTTATTTATATTATTGAATTTTTAAAAATAGTTAAAAAAAAACTGGAGGAGATTTCTCTCCCCCAGTCTTGATATTTTAATCTTATCTGATTAAGCTTCCAAGATGATACCGGAAACTGCACGGGAGTCCAAGCAAACGCGACCCTCTTCCATGTGACCCCAGAATCCAGCCTTGTCAACGCGAGCAAGGTTGAACTGGTCGTCAGGAAGAACTTGGAATGTGCTTCCATTTTCACCACGGGCAACAGGGCGAACAAAGGCTCCACGGCTGTTGTCGATAGCGACGATAACTTCATCGCCTGCGCTGCTTCCGAATGTTCCGCTCGCAAAACCATAATCAGTGCTTGCAGCGAAGGTATCGAAGAGCGTGTTGTACTTCTTGCCAGCACCAAACTCAACCATAGAGTTGATATTGACGCCGAAGATGTTGCTCATTCCAGCATTACGATAGATTTCGGCGCGAACACCATCAGGTAGAGTCTGATCGAAGGTGGAACTCGCACCAGTTGTATTAACTGGATTGTAAGCAAATGCGCGAATCTGACCCATAACTTCGGCTGATACATAAAGATCAGTTGGACCATTGCTATAAGCTTCAACGGGTGTGTTGCCAGAGTATGATTCATTCAAACGTACGTGTCTGACCATCAAATTATTGAGATCAGCAAGAGTGAATGTGGACCCACCAACTATAGCATGTTTCAAAGCGCTTCCACCTTTAGGAGTTGTGCTTGCTTCAGCAAGAGCTTTGAGAATAACCGCCCAAGCATTTCTTTCTTGCTTGACAAGAACTTCGTTGATCATGCGCTCTGTGGCACGGCTAACGATATCCAAGCGGCTCTTACGAGCATAGCGTTTGTTGAAACTTACAGCGCTATCAAGCGTGTAGGTCATAAATTTCATCTCTTGATTTCCAGTGACTTGAGATGTAGGAAGGCCACCAGCTACATTTTGTGACCAAACCGTTACAGCGCCATCTTGCTCGCCATAATACAAGTCGAGAGGATAAGAAGGACTGTCATCTTCATTATAGGGAGTATCGGTAAAGATGGTGGAAGCTGTACCTTTGGTCATCAAAACTTTTTGAATTACAGGTCCGATGAAAGCGGCAAGAGCTTGCTGCGCTTCCATAGAAACCTGAATGTTTTTGGAACCAATAGCTTGTACCAAAGCTACCTGCTCGGGTGTTTCTTTGAGTTTAAAATTTGCTTTGTTCATATTAATTTTTAATTTAGAATTTTATTTTAGTTATTAGAGAGCAATTCTGATCAATGTATATCCGTTGCTATCAGTATTTCCGAGAGCTTTGCCTACGGCGACAGATCCTACCGTTTCGAGTTCTCCGCTAGCTCCAGCATAGATTGTTGAACCAGCAGTAACTCCAGTCAATGTAGAGCCGCTGTACAAGAAGATACCTTTTGTAGCAACAGGAACTGTTTGTCCAGAAATAACGGCTTCGATTTCAGCAGCCTTGCGAGGATTGAATTTCAAAGGCTCGCCGTTCTCGTCTACTTCTTTAATGTCGTAAAGAGTGATTCCAATAGGGGCATCGCCTGTTCCGCAAAGAGAAACTTTAGCGGTTGTTGCATATCTGTTGGAAACAGTGTTGCCGAAAGAAGTTCCGGGAGTTCCTTCAATACCGAAAGGCTCATCGGAGGCTTTCCAACCAGCACCTTGAATTTTAACAAGGGTACCAGCAGGAACTGAATCTCCAGCCGCTGTTCCAACTGTTCCAGAAAAAGCATAAAGATTAATTACGTCTTTTTCATTAACGTCTCTGAATTGTTTAATTTTTGCCATAATATTTTGTTATATTTAATTGTTTTGTTTATTATACCGAAATTATTTTACGATTATATCACTTTCATTCAAGCACTTTTCCCATTTATTCTTGGGGGATTCTGTTTGAGTAGAATTAGCTATAACTTCTTTTTCAACTACTCCATTTTCCAAAGCTTGTTCGACTACTTCTGTTTTCTCTTCAACAGTTGTTTCTACAGAAGCTTTAGCCTCTTCAGACTCATCCTTTTTTGATTCTTTTTCTTCTTTTGAAGAGTCTTTCTTTTTAAAAGGCTTCATGAATACAGACATAGAGTTAAGCCACTCAGCGTAACTTTCGTCTGTTTCCAATTTGGAAACTTGTTTGGCGATAACTTCCTTGGCTTCATCAGAAAGATCGTAACCGTTGTCGATTTCGCTCATTCTTGAACTAAATTTAGCCAATTTTTCTTGTTCAGCCTGTTGAGCTTCAATTTCAGCCAACTTGGACTCCAAAGTCTTGAGTGTTTCCTGAACTGTTTGATGTTGAGAAGCTAAATCTTCGAACTGTTTTTTAGCAACCTCATTTGCATCTCTTTCTTGCAAATACTTGTCATTGGCTACTTTGATTTCTTCAGCTAGAAAATCAGCGACAACTGACGCGCTCATTTCTTTCAATGAAGCATCTGTTATATCTTCAATTTTAGTTATCTTCATAATTTTATTTATATTAGAATTGTCGTTAGTTATTATTACATCAGAATTATCATTTTGTGAAATTTTTTCTTCTTTATTTGGTATTAATTGAGAGTCAATAGAAGCTTCTGTGTTATCAGATACATTATCTAAAATATTAATTAATTCCTCTTTGTCGGAAGATTCGGATTTTTCTTCTATTTTATTTTCTTCGTTTTCATCTTCCTGCTCTTTTTCTTCTTCATTTTGATCTTCGGAAGGTTTTTCGGAATTTTCAAATTCAGTAACTTCTTGAGTTTTATTCGTGGCGATACCCTTCACTTCAGCCGCTGGATTTTCCGTAAGACCTATTCCCAATGGAATTACAACCTCAACAGGTTTTCTATACAACATATATTCATCTACCTTGCCAGAACCACCCATACTCCTTAAATGAGAAGAAAGAGATTTTATTGAATTTTCATCATTTACAATTTCTCCGTCTTCTATATTTTTTGAAGAACCTTTTATTTTAATTATTTCAAATTTACTAAACCCAAGCTCCCAACTTGCTGAAATTTTACCATATTCAGGAGAATTAGGATCGCTGGCTTCTTGTATGCTTTCAGCCAAATCCTTGTCGGCCACTTTCCATATAACTCCACCGAGAGTAACATTGAAAGGTTTCTTATATCCTTTTACTTCTTCTTCTGTTAAAGGTTTGTCTGTTCCAAATTCGCTAAATCCGGTTTTTAAAATTACACCGATTATATTTTTTCTGTTATGCTCGGAGTTGATTGGTTTATTTATGAAATTTTTATAAATAGCAACTGCTGTATCCGTATCAATAACATCGCCGTTTTTATTTACTCTATTTACTACAAAAGCATTAAAAGCAACCGGCAAAAGATCAATGTTAGATTCAGTGTCAATGTCAGGAATGATTTCTTTGATTTGATCCAAAGACGCTGTAGATAAATACTTATCAAACTCTTCGGAAATCAAAGGTTTTACATGACTACTGAATGTAGAATATATTAATTTAGATTTTCTTTTCATTTTATTGTTCGGGCTTGTTTTCTTCTTCAGTTTCATCTTCTTCATACTTATCGTACTTCATATAATTTAACACGGCATTTAAACTATGATAAGAATGAGAAATTTTATCTATTGCCCAAGGCTCTATTTCAGCCATTGGATCTTTTATCATTTTATCTATTTCCACAGCGAAATTGCTTATGGCGTACAATTGGTTGCATGTCATTTCAATCTGTTCAGTATCATGCGAAGATACTAAATTTTTTAATTTAAATAAATCTATATTCATAATTATAAGTATTTTTGATAGTATTTTTCTAAAGTTTCTTCTTCTAAATAAACATCTTCCAATTCAAAATCATAATTTATATCAAAAGCTATAGCGTCTTGCATAGCTTCTTGTAATTCAGCTTCATCGTACTCGTAATTATCAAAAAGGTCTATAGAGCTAGCCTTGGCTACGTCCTTGTCCGCTTGCTTGTAACTCTCTTTAACTTTTCCCCCTCTTAGCATTTTTAAAAACATATTCACTCTAGCCATAGCCCACTGCCCTCTTGTTTTTCCGGGACGATGAGAAGAAGAAAAGGCTCCAGCGCCCCTACGATAAACTTTTTTTAATTGAGATAAAGTAACTTTTTTAGAATACTTTTCGTTATGTTCTTTTACTTTATTTTTTAATGCTTCAGTCACTTGATTGGAAAACTGAATGGCTGCTTCTTGAGAAGCTATTGTACTTTTTTTATCTTTTTTATTTAACTGTTCTACAGCTTTTTCTTTTGCATCTGGTTTTGTTCCAGCAGATCCGGGCTCATTTTTATCAGACCCTTTTTTTCTTTCCTCTGGTTTTGCTGGATTCTGGGCAGAAGATTTTGGTCCGGGACGAGAAGACATTGAATCATCTATTTTCTTTTTATATGAAACTGACCATCTTTTTTTACTTAATGAGTTTGGATTATCTATGGCAGCTTCCTCTTTCCCTATCTTTTGTAAATATTCTGGAGACTTCGAAACAATTTGACCTTCCGCCCAACAAGAACCAGAATTTAAAGCCATATAAGAAACAGAATAACTACTAAAAGTTTGAACTTCCATTTCTGGATTTTGATCTATTGGAGTATATTCTACATTTTTAACGGAGCCAATACATCCATACATAGAACAAGAAGAATCTATATTTTTTACAATATCACCTTCTTGAAATTCGGCATGTACTTCCACCTCTTCAAATTGGTGCTGCTCTTGAAATGAACCGGAAGATGTATTCTTATATTCTTCCAAGCAACTTTTAAAAACTTCCTTAGCACTTCCTTTTTTATTAGCCATGCAGTTTTTAATATATTCGGATACGTTCTGTTCTCCATTTTTAACTATGATAGATTTATATTCTTCAATTTCGGCTTCGCTATCAAAGTATTCTATATTATAATTTAATTCAGTAATGTCTTCCGCGCAGCTTTGACAATCATCGTCTTCGGTTATTTCTTGAGCAAGCGCAAACTCTGGATTTAAACTCAATAAATCTTCTTGCTCTGCAAATGTTTCACCATCCCATTCCTCTTCTGCTTTTAATAAATTAGTGACACTAGGATTGCTCCAAAACTTGCAACTCCAATAACGAGCTTTCCATTTTGGCCCCGGATTATCACAATTGTGCCTTGCTCTAAAATTTTTTCTGCGATTTGGATCATCGCGCTTTATCTCCATGTTCGGATCACCAAAGTTAACTTTAACGACATTGCCTTTGTCATTCTTGACGTAAACAGAAAATTTCTTTGGCCCACCAGAAGTTCTAAAGGGCTTGTTAAGGGATTTACCCTTATTTTTTTCTGCTATTAATTGCTCACTAAAGTCAATTTCATCCATATTCATATAATACACAATATTTAAATATAATTATTATAATTTTTTAAAAAATTAACTACAACCCACTACATCGCTTGGGCATGGAGCGCTCCAAGTTATTTTTGTCGATATGTCTAATACATTTAAAACGTCTTTAAAAAAGTAATCGTCAGAAGGTAAATTTGACATATTTATTGTATGACTTGTTGTATTTATATCTCCAGTTAAATAACCTCCTGTTGAATAAAATAAACAATCAGCAAATGGTAAATCCGACCCGTAAGAAAACACTAAAGATTTAGCTCTGTAATAATTTACTCCGTCTGACCAAGCTGATCTCGGCCAAGTATACAATCTTGACAAAGAACGAGATCTGTCAGTTGCTGTATAAGGCAATGGATATAAAGTTACGTTTTCATTTTCAAAGTAAGATATAGTGCTAAATGATGGATTTAGATAATCCCCAGTACTTGGAAGAGTTCTATAACCTTTTCTTATTCGGTTTATTCTCCCATATTTTGTGTCTGCCAATTTTGCTGAATGAAAATCATATTTAAAAGTACAAATTCCGCTGTATCCACTAAATCCATCATCCACTGGTCCGCCATTGTATTGATTTACTTCAAACTCTAAATTATCAGTACTCAAATAAGCTCTTAAATAGAGCGCATCTGAGATAGATGGCTCCAAGTATGGTCCGTAATTGCTTTGAATTGTTCCATTTGCAGATATCGTTTTTAATCCATGATGAATCAAAGAATAAGCCCCAGAAAGTTGATCCCAAAAAGTGCATGGGTCTGGTGGACCGACTGTTATAGCATTATTCGTATTAATAATATTTTCGAAATAATAAACTCCAGTTGGAACTGAAATATTTAATTTATAGGTTATAACAGAATAATCTCCACTTGGAATTACTATAGATCCTGTTATTCTAGAAAAAGCTTTACCAGAAGGATTATTGTTTACTTGATTTGTTGGAGAAACCATTATTTCACCAATATTCAAACCACCTGATCCAATTCCTGATATATTCCAAGCTCTATATAAAGTTATGCCACTTAAATTTTCAGTTGTACCACACGCATTATTTACATAATTACTTTGTCCAAGATATGAATATGAAGGTATAACTGTATCTAATCCAGTTGTAGTACTTAAATTATTAGCGCTAGTACCACTTCCTAATGATAAATAACTAAAACAGCTAGCTACTGAAGTATCATATATATAAGAAAGTCCAGTTGAAGTTATAAAATTAGGATAGGTTTTGGTAGACTTTAATTCTCCTTTAGGATCATAAATGTCTACAACATATTCTCCTTTTAAACTAAAATAAGACATATTATATAGTAGGCTCGGTACAATTTGAAATTCCACCGCAAGTTGAAGACCAATTTAATTGAAAATACATTTCTAATGTATTGTCATAACTCATAGCTGGATAAGCGCCACCATATTCTCCAATATTATAAGTATTGGATCCACTTTCTTGAATTACTCCATGATTAGGAAGAATTCTAAAACCCTCTTGATGTTTGATAACGCCGGATGGCCTATTAAAACTAGCTAATATTCCAGTATAAGGAAGATTTGATATATCGTATCTAATATTAACTCCATCTAAAGAAGAATCAACGGCGTGTAATGTCAAATCAAATGTCTCTCCGCCCCTACTTCCGCTTATGTTAAGTTCTACACCCGCAGAAACTCCAGTATAATTTCCACTCACACCTCTATTTAGCAGACCAGCATCTGAATTTTCGAATAATCCAGTCAATCTATTGCCATACATACTGTCTTGGTCAGTAATAGAAAAAGGTTCGTTAGTAGTTATCTGATTTGATATATCAAATGTTTTAGTTGCAACTTCTTCGCCACCAATGCCATAATACGTTATAGTTGCCTCGGCAAATATTACAGATATTCCTGATTCTTGAGATAAAAATGTACTATTATTTTTTATGCCTGAATTATTATAGGTGCCAGAAAATAAGAAATATCCACTTCTATAATCACCCCCTAAATTCGTAACGTCTCCATTTAATCTATGCGAGATTCCAGAAGCTAAAGTAGCATCTACGCTACTTAAGTCCAAAGTGTCAAATATTCTATAATTAGCATATCCACTATCTGAGATATAATCGTTTTGATCTGTAAAATTAAATGATTCTCCACTATAAGTTAATTCCCTTAAGTTTAACGATAGTTGATTTCCAAAAATAGATGGATAATATACGGCTCCAGTGGCATTAGGTTCCACTCTGTTGTATAAAGAATGATCAGCTACTCCATAGTCAGGAATCGTTAATGGGTTATACCCATTGTTTTGAAAACCAGTAATATGGCCGCTAGAGTCAACTACTCCTGAAACGATATAGTGTCCCAAGGCGTTCGTGTCATAACCTAATTTATAAACTCCACTTCCAGAATTTAATATTCCAGCGCCACTTAATATTCTATATCTTTGAGGAGTAGCTCTTCCAGAAGAATCGAATAAAAGTCCATCAACTATTGGATAATATGTACCGTTGTTATTGTAAGCTATTACAAAACTTCCAACCCTACTATTCCAACCTAAACTATTTACAGGTGGGAAAAATATTTTTCTTGTCAAAGATTGCGTTCTGCCAGTATCATAATTGTAAGCTAGGTTTGCTGTTAGTGCAGAAACTATTGCTTTATCTCCGAACGATAAATAATCATTATTTATTCCACTTGCTCCAACAGTGGCGGTATTTATATTTTTAGAATAAGTTAAATTCTTTAATGTATAATCTATATCGCTAGTGGTTGTTTCAGTTCTATAGTCTGAAGTTATTGGTATTTTTCTTTGTTTTAATCTTATGTTAGATGGCAGTTTTTGAGAATCAGGTATTGAAGAATTTAAGCCTAATTGAGTTATAGTTTTTATAGCCAAATCTCCAGTTTGATAATATTCTTCATCGGTAAGTTGATCCCTAGATGCGTCTGCTCCATAGAAATCTGGAGAATAATTTGTAATAAGACCATCTCCTAAATAAGAAGAACTAGACGAAGAATTTTTTCCACCAGTAACTGAAACCTCAAATTCTCCTAGATCTGGAGAAAAATAAGCAGAAATTTTATTTTCATCAACTAAGCAAGGTTCCATAGCATCTCCATACTCTGGAGTAAATGTAGAGCCATATTTGTCGATCAATCTAAATCCATGATATATTTGTTTATAATATCCAGAAGTATTTTTCCAACCACTAACTATTTCTCCATCATTATCTATATTAGCGTTGGTAGTTAAAAACGTGCCTGTATCAAAAGTAGTAACCCCAGTATTTAAAACATTTAAATTTAATCTATAACTTATAAGTGCTTTTGTTCCGGCTGGAATAACTATTGATCGAACTACTCTACTAAAAGCAGAGCCAGTTCCGTACAAAGTGGAATCACCGCTGGTTGCGTGTACTGAAAATTCATTGATAGTTAAAGAACCAACTAATGTATTTTCTCCTGTTGGCATTTGCCAAGTTCTATATAAACTTGGCCCTTGAGGTCTGGATACAGTACCACAACCACCCCCGAAACCGTTGCTGTCAGGCATATGATAGATGTTCCTGCCCATAAAAATCCCACTTTGAGTCCCAGCGCTATGCTGCACACCATTTGTATGTGGAGTAGTTAGAAAAGTGGTTCCAGTTGTATTCGCGTTATTTCCCTGACCAATTGACAAAAATCTAAAGCAATCAGCGAACGGGTAGTAGCTTACCATTTTTAATCCGCTCTGTGTAATGAAATTGTTGAACCATTCACCTTCTTGTATCAATTTATTGTTACCGTCATAAACATCAACTTTAAAAGCTCCTTCAAGTCCTAAATTTATTTCTTGTGCCTTAGCCATATTATTAATACGTTATATAATTGTTAATTACACTCAAAAATTAAAAAAAAATATAGTTTTTTTAACTAGCTCCCAAATAGCTACCAGAAAATATAACAAATTCAAATGATTCATAGTCTACACCAGTAAAAGGAATATTTGTTGGTACAAATGGTGGCACATAGTCCGAGTCGGCATACGTACCGCTATAAATTAAAAATTGAAAATTATTAAAATCAACATCTACTCTCTGGATGGAACCTGATTCTATTGGAAAATTTATGATTGTTTGATCGACATCGACTCCCGAATTTTGCCCAGAGTTTATCTGAAGATTTGCTGATGCTATATCTTTATTAAAGTCCTCGAAAGATCCAGAATTTATCGAATAATAAGAATTTAAGGAATCATTTGGATCTGAAATCAAATGGCTTTCTATATTAAAATTATAAGAAAAAACGTCTCCTATACTTGGAAATAACTGCCCAGTTAAATCAAAATCTAAATTTGAAGAATCATTAAATGCGGCGGTTGTGTTGCCACTTATACCTAAACTTATTTCGCTTTTATCATATACAAGCGGGAAATTAGTAAATTTAACTACTTTTATCTTAAAATTTGAATCATCTACAGCTACAAACGTACTTCTGGTTTGTGTGCCGTAAGTTCTACTCTCATAATTTAGCTGAGAATATAGAGAGCTTTGCAGATGACCATAAGGTGTTCCCATTTTGTTTTAAATTAAGCATCTTTAATGCTATTGTATAAAATACTAGCCAAATAAAAATCTAATCCATGTGTTGCCGCTATATCAGTAATTTCGGAAACTCTATTTGAATTTTTATCAATTGGATTGTCAAGATAGAAGTTTATATTTTCATTCCACTTGTCTGGAGCTTCATTTGCTATAATGGTTTTAACTATTTGGTCTATAATAAAATCATCTTTTTCTGATAATTTTCTAATTTTAGATTTTTTCTTGTAAGATTTTACAACTTCAGACTCAAGGCTTCCAGCTTTTATCATGTTTTCTTTAACTTTAGAAAGACTGTATTTTGCATTTGAGTTATTGCCAATTGGTGAAACAGTTTCCTTGCTCTTTGGAATGCCAGTTGTCCCAGATGGCCTACCTGAATTATGAAGTGAATTTCCCGGTATTTCAGGCTCATCATCTTTTCCATCTGTAGGAGCAACAGACGGCGCTCCTATTAACGGCTGATAAAGACCCTCTTTTCTAAAACCAGTAAATTCTCTTTGACTTTCGATAGAAGAAGATTGTTCTGGTAAGTTGTGGGTTTCAATAGCTTCAAGAAGTTCTTTTGGCGTGAGAATACCTAACTCAGCAAGTCTCGTATACACTTTGGCGTATGTTCCATTGTCCTTTAAATCAATTTCTTGTAAAATTGGCGTTGGATAGCTCTTGAATCCCATTTCTCTAGAAATTCTTTTTATTTCTGGATACAAGAAATTCTGCAAAAACGCCTGTCTAGCTTGCTTTAATCTCGCTACGAAAACTTCTATTTTAGCTGTTTGATTTGCATATTTTTCTCCACCGGCAAATACATTATTCAATCCGATGTTAATATCTCTATCAAATATTTCGTATTTTTTTGGATCTAAAAGATCTGAAATTTGAGGTATTACAAATTGAACTTTAGTGGTATAATCAGCAACCAAAACCCTGCCAACAGATTGATTTTCAAAAAGTCTTTGTAAAGCAATTAAATTTTTATTATTTATTCCTCCTTTTTCTGGCTCTGTTCCTGTTGTAACAAGCAAAACTGCTTGCTGCATACAACGAGCAACAGCCATGTCCATTTTCTTCATTTCGTATTTGAAGTTAATGTCTTCAAGTACTGGATAACCCATAGGCACACTAAATGGCTCGTAATCTTGTTTCTTATAGAAAACCGCTTGCATTTTTTCACGGTTAAGAGGAAACCAAATCTGAATATTAAATTTTTTAATTATTTGATCTTTTACATTGTCAGGCAGAGAATCTAAAAACTCCTTATCTTCTTCAGTTTGAGGAAAACGAAGTCTTTGTAATTCATAATCATTTAATAATTTATAATAAGTAGGTATACCAAAGTTTATTGTTCCCTCAATCTGAATATCTGCTGGATTTAATATTACGTATCTAATGGGCAATTTATATTGCTTCGCCGCATAGGAAGATTTTGAAGATCCAAATAATTGGACGATTCGTGAAACGTCTTGTTGTTTTAATTTAGTATCAAATCTATATAAAAATACATTTCCACTTCTAAAATACTCACGGAAAAACTGGTCTTGTAAATTCCATAGATTTATTTTTTTGAAAAATGCATCAAAAAAAGATCTGGATTTAGCATTGCCTCCTTTGAAGTTTATGTCACTGACACTGAACTCGGTCATCAAATCAATTGTATTTCTAAATACAGAAAAATTATAATAAGCTTTTTGACATAATTCTATTGCATCTTTTACTGTTACTCCGCTTCTATTATTTATTTTTACTCCGCTGCTATACGGAATCAAACCGTCTTCAATATTCTTAAATCTATCTGTTCGCTCAATTGAAGAAGAGATATTTCTCCTAGTTGATGTTTCCCTCGCAGCAGTTGTTGATGCTACAGACTTGTAAGCTAAAACGTCATCTATCGAATAAGGAGATCCATCTTCGTTAGATGTATTTTTTGTATTTTTATTATTTTTATTCGCCGCTTTCATTATACAGTATAGTCAGTTGAGTATGTACCTAATATTATAGGGTTTGATCCTCTATTATTAAAACGAACAAATGTAAATAATGCTGAATGTCCTTGAGTCGTTGTAAATAATGGATTTGTATTTGCCAAAGGCCAATAAATTCCGTTCATCCATTGAAACGGAGCATCAGATACACTTGCTGGAGAGGCTCCAGAATTATTAATTTTTAAAATATAGACCGCACCCGTCAAAAATGTTCCAGTATTGAATTCTATAACGACTTCATTTCCTGTAATATAATATTCTTGAGCGTCGTAAGTCGAAAAATCTATTGTATTTGTAACGTGTGATGGTAAAAGAGAATTATTTCCAGAAACGCTATATTGAACAGTGCCACGATCTCCCTTTTCTCCTTGTATGCCTCCAGAACATAATATGGACCACCTTAATCCACTTATTCCATCTCCGTTTTCGTTTACATCCACAATTGGGTTATAATCTCCCGCATCAGACGTATATCTAACAAAAGACGATCCTGACAAAAATACAACATCATCTTCATAGTAAGTGGTCCCAATATCAGTCCAAATTCCTTTAAAATTATTTGAAAGGTTTCCTTCTGGTCCGATTGATCCGCTAGCGCCAGATGGTCCAATTTGACCTCCGCTAGCCAATAAACCCCATACATAGATTGGATTGCCAGTTATAGAATATAAAATTGGATCTAAATTAGAATTTCCAGAAAGAGCCAAATAACAGTTGCCACTTCTTGTTACAATATCTTGTGCCGAATAAGATGTAGAACTACTCCATATTCCAGAATATTTATTAGATAAAGAACCTGCTGGTCCAGTGGCTCCAACGGCTCCGTTTGCACCATCGGCTCCTCCTGATGCAAGAACATACCAATATGTATCTACGTAACTTTCTGGATTATAATTTAAATTACTTCCTATTATTGAAGTGTAACTACTTTTATTATAATAGACTACATCTCCTTGGTCATAAGAAACGCTTGCATTCCAAAGACCTTGAAAAGCATTTGATATATCTCCAGCATCGCCTTTTTCTCCTTGGATACCAGCATCTCCTTGTGGGCCTTGTGGACCTGTATCTCCTTGATCTCCTTGATCTCCTTTTGGACCTCTAAGACCTGATGCACCACTTGGACCCTGTGGGCCAACCGGAGCATGATCATAAATAGAAAAATCTCCAAGAACATAATGTTCTTCTTCTTCAAATCTTTCACCGTTATATAAATCTCTGACTTCAAAACCCCACTTGTATTGGCCAGTAGAGGCATTAAGACTTAATGTAACATAATAATTCAGTCTTCCAGATCCTTCTTCATAAGAAGAAAAAAGATCAACTTCATCTATTGTTCCACCAGATGGAAGAGCGGTATATCCTTCGGGTATAATATATCTACCTGTTGGGGTTCCAGTATTATATAAAGTAAATTTTAAATATCTACCTGTATCAGATTCACCAGTTAGCCAATTAGTTTGGGTTAAAATTGGGGTGTAAGGATAAATTTCAGAAGGAATATAGTCTTGTAAAGTATTTAATCCCCCTTGTTGAATTACGTAACTGAATCCCTTTACAAAATTTAAATCTGGATTATAACCATTGATACCATTCACTGAAGTATATGGATCAAATTCTCCAGAATAAATTCCGCTTATCTGTTCAAATATGTAATTTATTCCTCCTACCTGTCCCTGCACCCCTCGCTCTCCTGTACCTCCAGCTACTTGTATCGTATCACCCGTCGTTCCGTTATCGAATAAGAAATTTATTAAAGTATAAGCTCCAGAGCCGCTACTTACATATCCTGTTACTGAAACTCCAGACGCTCCAGATTCACCAGCAACGCCACTAGCTCCAGATGGAATACTTATAGGATCTAAAATTCCACCGTTACTTAATAGAAGATAAAAAGATGAATATCCGCCATTTGCAAAACCCGAACCAGAAGCTCCAGTTATTCCTATACCAGAAGCTCCAGATGGTCCGGTTTCACCGACTGGACCCACGATACCCTCTGAACCTGTTATTAGTTGATCGTTTAGGTAAAGACCGCTTTCTCCAATACTTAAGTAATTATTTCCTAAATAAATTCCAGACTCTAGCCACAAATCTTTAAAAGCTATTCCAGAACCACCTAAATTTTGCCCTAAACCAGTTGGAGTTATATTCCCAGTTATGTTAAGACCAGATTTAGAAATAACATCTAAAACAAACCCACTAAATTCAGGTTGGTTTACTTGTCTTAATTGTACTAAATTAGCCATATGCCTTATATACAAATAAAATTACACTTAAATTAAAAAAGGAACAAAAGTTTCTTGATTTTCTTCTTTATGTTCAGTCATTTCATAATAACTTTTCATCGCCCAGCAGCCCAACAATAAAGCCGTATAGCTATCTCTTCTCGCCCTGTCTTCTCCTGTTTCTCTATTTAAGTGTTGAGGTAAATCGAAGTTCTGAGTACCTCTTGCATTTGATTTTACTTCTATTAATGCACACTGTTTCTTAATTAAATCTACATTATATCCAATATGTTCTACAAAATCCCCCTTACTTTCGACGTTTTTTATGTTTATCAACGCCATATCAAGATGGGTGTTTATCATTTTATCGAAAGAGCTAGCCCTTGCTTGAGCTTTGGATGCGAACCATATCTTTTTGTAGTCTATAAGCCCCTGAAGATATTCATTTGATTTACGAATAAAGTCATTGCTACTAAAAACTTGTTTATATGCTATTTTTCCGATTGTACAATTCAATTCTCTTTTTAATCTTCTTATCTCCTCTTGTCTATCTACTCCTTCTTTTGAACTTTCAAAATCTATGAATTTTATGTTTATTTTATTATCTATAAAGAGTTCGTGTTCATTTGCAGCGTCAATAAATTGATATCCAGCATTATCAATACATATAAGAGTAATATTAAAATTAGTTAATAAATAATAAAAATATAAAATATGATCTTTTAGGTCTTTACCATGCTCTGCATAACTATTTACTATTATTCCTTGTTTTGATTGTTCGTCCAACTCTATAACACACATTGCAAAATCATCAGAGTTTGGAGCTTTTGAGAAAGACGGGTCGATTGCTAATATGTATTTCTTGTCGGAATCGCCTTTTATTTTGCAGGTAGGTTCTTCTCCATCAGGTATAGTGCAAGCGTACATTTTCTTTCCTGAAAAATATCCTTCGCTGCCGTCTGTGAAATTAGCACAATATTCTCTTAGGAAAATCGCATTTGAAGTTCCACCACTTTCGGCTTCTTCTATAACAGACTTGTTTATCATATGTTTTGGGATAGAATCCCAAGCCAGTTGTGATATAAAATAGGTAGCTTCCGAGCCTTCCTCTGGAGTATTTATCTTTTTTATCCAATCAGAATAAGTAACGTAAAGATTTTCAAAAGTATAAGATGCAGAAGATAAAGCTATGAATTTGGTTTTGTTTTCGAAGACTGTCCTTTCTTCCTCTTTCATCAGTCTCTGCTGCACCATTTTATTTTCTATTTCCATTATACTCATGCGCTCATCCATGTCTTGCGGTGCTGTCAAGAAAGGAATTAAAACAGTATCGATAATTTCTCTGCTCATCAGCAAATACTCATCAATCAGGAGAACGTTCGCTCGAAAACCACGAATTTTTTCTCCATTCAGCGGAATCGCTGTTATGGTAGATCCATTATCTAATTTCCACTCATGAATGTCATTTCTTTTTGTAATATTTTGCCCAAAAGCTTGCCTTAACAAAACGGCGTCTTTTCTCTTTACTAATTCTTCAATTTTATTGAAAATGAAACGTGCAGTTCTAAAAGTGGGTCCAGCTATTAGAATTTTTGAATTTGGATAAAAAAGTGCTTGCATGATGCAGAATATTGAAGCGATAAACGTCTTTGCACAACCGCGACCCCACACGCACATGCTATAATTTCTATTCAGCATTCCTCTTATAGTTATCTCTTGATAAGGGGCTAATTTTATACCGCATAGCATTTCTATAGTAAATCCGACATTATTTCTCAAAAATTCATACAATGTAATCTTTGCAGTTTTATCATCAAGCTCTCCCTTTAAATTCTCCAAAAAATATTTATTTATATCTTTGTATGGTTTAGTTTTGTATTGACCTTCGTACCACATTATTAAAGCCCTTTCATATCATAAAGAAGTTGCATGTCGTATTTTTTATAAGCATCTCCAGATGCATAAATTTTTTCCATAACACGAACGCATTCTTTTCTGCCTTGCACAAACAAAAACTGTATATTATCATATGTTTGAATAAGATCTCTTATATTATGCATGATATAGTCTGGAGTAGCTTTTATTTTGCTGAATACATCATTTAAATATTTTATTTTATAAACATCTTCATATTTATTTTCAACAATAACTATCATGTATTTTTTAGCTTCTACAGATTTTTCGATTTCCCTTTTGAATCTTTCAAATCCTTTAGATAAAGTATTAAAAAGATCATTTAATGATTTTCTTTCAAAAACAAGATCGTTGAAAGAATCATCTGATCCATTAGCCATGCTATAATCTCCGAATTTAAGGGTTCCGACTTCTGATTTTATACTTTTGAATATTAAAGGCTTCTTTTCCCTCGTATCTATAATAATTTTATTGTTATCTTTTAATTCACAGTCAGGAAGACATTTTATATAAGAAAATTTATTTTTAAATCCCAAAGACTCACACGTTTTGTAATAGTCTCCGAATAAATTGTGCAAATAATTAACAGAAGGTATCATTACTGATCTTAACTCCACTTGGGTTGGAGTATAAATAAGATTTTTAGTTCTTTTTCTTCTAGAAAGTATTTCCAAACAATAATCTTTGGCTACTTGAGGTGTTTGTTTGTTTAACCAGTATCTGAGATTGTTTTTATTATTGAAATCACTGTTTAAATAGAATTCTCTATTTTTAAAAAGTATTATGTCTCCAGTATGCAAATCATGTTTGGGTATATAAGTCTGGTAATATTCGGCATAAGTTATCTTGTGAACTCTAAGATGTTTTAAAAAATCTTTTGAGTCGTTAAACAATGTTTGACATATACTGCACTTTTCCTTATCCATTTATAGCTTCATTTTTTGTTAATCCGAATATCTTTGTCTTTACGTCTTCCATAGAAGAAAGCCGGTCAACTTCTTCTTCAAGCGCTTTTTTCTGCATTTCTCCGATACGTAAAAGCTGATTTCTCTTTTGTTCGTCTTTCCAATATTCTATAAGATTGAGAATACTTGCATTTTCCTTAAGTTGTTTGCCAAGCCTGTCGCTCCTTTTTTGCTTTAACGAGTTGACCAAATCCTGCTGGCGTTTGACGCATGAGTTATATTCCTGTTGAGCTTTGCCAATAGCTTCTACCAATGACATGGCAATTCTGGCGTTTTCTTCTCCGTCTTCATTTGTTTGATTGTCAAGAATTCCCTGTAATCTCTCAGAACGAGCCTGTATTCGGTTAGCCATAACAGCTTCAGTAGCCAACAAAATATATTGGTCTACTTCTTCTTCTGTTAAATCAGACTTGTCGTAAGTATATCTTATAAAAGTAGATTCAAATAAAACTTTATCTTTTTCTGTTTCAAAACTATTGATTTGATTTATAAATCTAAAGTTATGAAGGTAGCCTATGAGGGATTCTACTTCTTTTTTTATTCTATTTGTTATAGACTCCCTGTTTATTCCGTTCAAAACATATTTATTTACTCTGGCTACTGCTCTATCTAGTGTATTTGGCGGTTTCCAGCCGTTTTCAGATTCTTGAGATGAAGAACTTGTATTTTTAGGAGTTCCGAGTTGAGATTTTATATAATCACTTACAGTAATTGATTCTATATTTAAATTAGTTATGCTATTATTATTGAAAATAATTTTAGCCATTTCCACGCAAGATGTGTTTTGATAGTTGTTTTGAATGAACTCTTTCTGTTCGTCCGTTAAATCTAATTTTTCTTTTGCAACATAAACTTGGGCGGCTCTTGGAATTATCTTATATGTAGCTAAATATTTTTTAATTGCCCTTCCGTATTTGCTTCGCCCATCAAATTCTTGACCAAAAACATCTTGCGTAAGTTTTGTCAAAGAAGGAGGACTACTTGAATTTTCGTTCCAAATTTTTATTATCAGAGCTTTTTGCTCGTCATTTAAATCAAATGTATCCATAAAAATTTAATAAATATCTAAATCTCCGTCGTCCATTGCTTTTTTTATTTTTTTTACTATTGATTTTGTGATATTCTTTATTTGTCTATAACCCGGACTTCTGTTTTTTTCAGAAGTTTTAAGTCCGAGTTTTTTAGCTACTTTACTTTCACTTTCATTGTTTATATATATTGATTCGTATACAATCCATTCGATAGACTTTAAAAGCGATTTTATCTTTTTATGAAATTCAGGATTTATTTCTTCATTCGAATAATTTCCGACTTGCTTATCATGTATTTCGTGTTCATGATTTTCAATAGATAAAGGCATTTTTATTTCACAAGCATCTCTTTTTTTATTGTACCATTTTTTGAACATTTTACATTGATCACTTTGCGTTTTATAAACACTACATCCTCCATCTGGTAATGCCGCAGCACATTTTAAACATGGCTTTGTATAATTGCTATAATTATTTCTTACAATATTTTTTATTTGATTTGATATTATTCTGTTTAGCCAAGGCTCTATAGGCTTTGTTGCATCGTATTGACTCCATTTTTGGAATATATGCATTTTTAAAATTTGAGATACATCGTCAAAGTCCATCCAAGTGATAGAATTTAAAAGCCATCTGCTTCTCCTTTTTTCTATCTCCACATTTATACAAGGGAGAAAACTCTCAAATTTTTTAAGCTGCTTTTTATTCATTCAATTTCAGAAGGACTTTGTCCTCTAGTTTTAAACCCAGATTCTTTTCGATATTCTTCAATAAAGGATTCTTCCGAAATATTATGGTTTTTTGATTCTGGGTCTTGTGGCGAGTATGGCATTGGATTTTTCATTATAGAACCCAAGCTTTGAGGTTTATTTTGAGAAAAATCAGCTTCGAATTCAAGTTCATCAATTTCCAGATTAAATTCCTGCACATCGATACCGTCCTCCGGGTCGTAATTATAATTTTTTCCTGATTTACTACCAAACAGTCTGGGTGCTGGAGTTGCTTCCGGCTTTGGGATACTTGCTTTCTTAAAAAAAGAATATCCGCAACTCATACAGAATTTAGCAGTTGGGTCAGGGGACTTTTTTCCACATTCAGGGCAATAAACTATTTTCATAATAATTAAGCATCTATTTGTATATTATAATACGTATGGAACAAAAAGAATTAATAATTTTTTTAAAAAGTGTTATTGACTGCACCTATCCTCTTTGTCAGAGCGAGGATAGGGAAATAGCACGATTAAGCGCCTCTATCAATAATAATTCGTATATATTAAGAAAATATCTAATTTCATTAAACTCAAAAGAAAAAGATGAAAACGATAAAATTTAAAGAATTATCAACAAAAGAAAAAATAAATTTGGTTGTTAAAGTACAAGAAATCCTTATAAATACAAAAAATAAAGGAGATTTCCTTACCACTGTGTCAAATTACTCTGATAGTGTTTCTTTTTATATCAAAAAAATTAAATCTTTCTCTGGCGATGTTTGGCATGATGAAGAAAGTGGCACTTTAGCATTTTTCAAAAGAGTAAGAATAGAAAACCCATACGAAACGAACAATGAATTTGTAAAAGCAATGGATTCAGAAAATGAAGCCAACCCTAATTCAATATTGATAGACATTGTTGTTGGTCAAGCGAATGATGAATCTTTGAAAATTTTTATAAATTTTTTTAAATATCTAAAAGATCAATTTTCGCCCATCAATGTGATATACAGCCGCAGAGGGAATGTAATTATAGATAATTATGATGATTTTATTTTAAAATTGGAAAAAATGTTAAATAGAAAGATAAATTTTAAATAATAAGTGTAATATTCATAAATGAGCGACATATATTTATTGTCAGAGATACACGGACAACTTAATAGCGGATATTTGTCCACGGGGTACTCGCAGCGAATAGCCAATTATATAAATAGCGGCGGAGCTTTCGAATCAGGATACGCTAAAAATCATATTGGCAGAGAATATTATAGAAAATTATTTAATTTCGGAATGTCGCACCTTATATCTGATGATTACGACGCCGGTTTTAGACCTATAACTTTGGATGCTTTGAGTTCTGCTTTTGATATTTCGTTTACTTCCACAACTTTGTCGTTGGGACTCAGTGTTTTTCTAAGAAATCCAGATTACACTGGATATTGCATGAAAGTCAGAAGAGAAGAAGACGACTCAGAACAAGATTTTGGCTTCGCAAACGGCGTATTGAACACAGGAGCCATGATGACGTTTGTGGGAACCGGCAATGGTCGCGTAGTTAAATGGTACAGTCAAGACCCGAATAATAGAGACTTCCAAAAAACCACATCTTCAACTCAACCATATATAATCAAAAGCGGCGCTGTAAATAATATCAAAGGAGTTCCTGCTATAGATTTCGATCCGGGTACAGCTTATGGCGCTCAATATTATCTCGATAGCGTTTCAACCGGCTTATTCGAAGGATTTACTGGAATGTCGATGATGGTGGTCGCTTCTGTTCGAACTCCTCAATATGGTGGTCATGTATACGTAAATTCTTCAAATAGCGCCACGCACACACCATACCCCGGAGGAAGTTATTATGAAGGATTCTGCACGACAACAAGAAAAGACGCTATATTTACTCCAGAAACTGGCTACCTAGATAGCGGCTATTATTACAGTGTAAATTCTTATACGAATAACTGGAGCGCTAGATTTTGCAGTGGTAAATATACGAAAAGCTACGGCACAAACGCATTTACAACAGCAGCAGGAAAATCTTATTTGGCATACAACCAATTAGGCAATGCATTTCGCGGCGATATTTCTGAAATATTGTTTTTCTCAACTGATTTGAATGCAGGATCAGGCTTGACAATAAGGAATAATCTGGAAGAAGACATCAGAAACAATTATAATTTTAATTATTAATTTATATGAATTTTTTAGTATCAACAAAAACAGAAGAAGTTCTACTTAATATCAGCAAATATATATGGAATTTGCAAATGCCGATAAAAAATGGAAATTCTACTATTTATTGGAATGATTTAATATCTCATCCAGAAACAGCGCAAAAAGCTTTTGCAATGATGAGCGAATCTATTTATTTGGATGAAAATTTAAACAGCGACGAGCTGCCAAATTATCTTGTTGAAATAGGAACATTGAACCAAAGCCAAGCCGCCACTTTGAAAGCGTTTCTTGAGTCAAATAAAAATAAAGAAATTTCCGTTCTTGATTATCTTGTCGAACACGGCATAGGAACAGTTAAAACCGAACAAGAAATGTTTGATGAAGTCTGGTTTATCATACCGGAAGTTCCATAATTTAAGATAAAATGAATCTGATAGTGATAGAGTCGCTTTCTCTCCCGCCATCAGAGCATTTTTGCCTCAGAACAATATCCATGTTCGCAAAATATAATAATTATGATGTTTTAATAGAGTCAAGACCATATATAAAAGACACTATATACAAACATTTAAAGTCAAAAGGATGTTTTGATTATATATCAGACATAATCAGTCACAATCAAGAACTTGGCATAAGAATTGACAATGAATTAAATTATCCTCTTACAATTTTGGTGGATAAAATATGTCTTGAAAACCAAGACAATATAATCAAACAAATAAAAATGTTCAGCAATATAAACTATTGATATAGAAATTTAAAATCCCCCGCTAAATCGGGGACTTATTCAATCAATTTTT
>Ga0222714_10001936_pt1 | contig 22748 bp, 20 predicted proteins | sample C33_3DmetaG_FD_165048 | JGI IMG/M metagenome (GOLD analysis project Ga0222714, IMG submission 165048) | Estuarine water microbial communities from San Francisco Bay, California, United States - C33_3D | ecosystem: Environmental > Aquatic > Marine > Unclassified | place: USA: California...
ATTCGCCACCTGGCGACTGCCGCCGAGGCGCAGCAGCGTGCGCGCACCAGCGCTGAACGCGCGGCCGCCCTCGCCAAGACCCGATACGAGGCAGGCACCAGTCCCTATCTGGACGTCATCGAGGCGAACCGCACTGCCCTGGCCATGCAACGAGCCACGGCCCAGACCGCAGGCCAACGTTTGGCCGCCAGTGTTTCCCTCATCAAGGCCCTAGGGGGCGGCTGGGAGGCATCCGTGCCATTACCGCTGGCTGAGCCGGATCCTGCCGCCCGGCTGACATCGGAGGGGGAGGCCAAGCGTGGCTTGTTGGGGCGCCTGAAAGGCCTCTTTCGTCGAGGGTGATGCATGGGTCAGCAGGCGGCCTATCCTTCCGGATTGACGGCCAGCAGGCAGCGTGATGCAATGGCGTCATGCGCGTCCTTTGTTTCCTTTGGCTGGTTGCTGGACTTGGTCCCGCTGTGGCTGATGAATTGGTGCAGCGCGTGATCGATCATGCCGCGGCCCATCCGGATGGTTTGGGACCGGTGTCGTTTGAGCGCGCCGCTTACACCGGCGACCTGCGCGACCTCCCCATCGGAGTCTTTGATTCGGGCATCGGGGGGCTGACGGTGCTGGAAGCGATTTTGTCTCTCGACGCCTTCGACAACGCCAGCCTGCAGCCGGGCGCCGACGGCGTGCCGGACTTCGCCCAAGAGCGCTTCCTGTATTTCGGGGATCAGGCCAACATGCCCTATGGCAATTACCCGGCGGCGGGCCGCACCGACTACCTGCGCGAACTCATTCTCAAGGATGGCGTCTTTCTGCTTGGGCGCCGCTGGCATGACGGGCGATCCTTTCGGGAGGACAAGCCCCCCGTGAAGGCGATCGTCATCGCCTGCAACACCGCCACCGCCTATGGTCTGGAGGACCTGCGCGAGGCTTGCCGTGCCTGGGGGCTGCCAGTCATCGTGGTGGGGGTGGTCGAAGCGGGAGCGCGTGGTGTCCTCGCGGCAGGTGGACAGGAGGGGGTGGTGGGGGTGCTTGCCACGGTCGGCACCTGTGCCAGTGGCGCTTATCCGAGGCTGATCGAGAGTTTGCTGGGACGTGCCGGACGTCGCATGCCGTATATCGTCCAACATGGCAGCGCCGCTCTTGCCGGCGTCATTGAAGGCGACCCCGCTTTCTCGCAGAGCGTTGCCGACTGTGCCGCGCAGGAGGTGCGGGCGTTGCTGGAGACCCTGCGGCGCGAGCAGCCCGGTCAGAAACTTGGCACGGTTGTGCTTGGCTGCACGCACTACCCGCTGGCGCGCACAGAGCTCGATGCCGCCTTTGCCGCCCTGCGTGCCGACCCGGCTTTCTCACCGCTGCTGGCCGACCTTCTCACTTACGTTGATCCGGCCGAGTGGACGGCGCGCGAACTTTTCCGTGAACTGGCACGTTCCGGGATGCGGCTCAGGACCGGCGAATCCTGCCGGGTTCGTGATCATGGTTTCTACCTGTCGGTTCCCAACCCGGGGATGCCGGCACTCCCGCTGGCCGCCGATGGCGGGCTGGCTCAGGCCTTCAAATATGGTCGTGAACCGGGCAAGCTGGAAAGGGAGGACACGCTCAACGCGCCGCTTCGGGGTGAGGACTTGCCCGCCGTGGGGCGTGGCCTCGTTGAAAAACGCCTGCCTGGCGTGTGGCGGGCAATGGCCCATGATCGGGATTCAAGTCCCAGACCGTAGAAAGATTCAGAGGTCCAACTCCGGCTTGAAATCGGCGGCGTGGTAGGAACTGCGCACGAGCGGGGCGCTGGCGACGTGGCGGAAGCCCTTGTTGCGGGCGATCTGCTTGTAGTTCTCGAAGGTGTCGGGGTGGACGTATTCCACCACCGGCAGGTGCTGTTCCGAGGGGCGCAGGTATTGACCCAGGGTCAGGACCGTGACCCCATGCTCCAGCAGGTCATCCATGGCCTGGAACAGTTCGGTTTCGGTTTCGCCGAGCCCCAGCATGAGGCCGCTCTTGGTGGCGCATTTGGTGCCCGCTTCGGTGGCCATTTCCTTGGCGCGGCGAAGCACATGCAAGCTGCGCTGATATTGGGCGCGGCTGCGCACCAGAGGGGTCAGGCGTTCGACGGTTTCCAGGTTGTGGTTGAAGATGTGCGGGCGCGCCTTCATCACCAACTCAAGAGCGTCGTCCTTGCCATTGAAGTCGGGAACGAGAATCTCGATGGTGATGTTGGGAACGGCCTCGCGCACGGCCTCGATCGTGCGGGCGAAATGTTCGGCGCCGCCATCGGCGACGTCATCGCGTGCGACGGCGGTGATGACGATGTGGTTCAACCCAAGGCGCTTGGTGGCCTCGGCAACCCGTTGCGGTTCATCTGCTTCCAGCGCGAAGGGTTTGGCCGTCTTCACCGCGCAGAAGCCGCAGGCGCGCGTGCAGCGGTCGCCGGCAATCATGAAGGTGGCCGTTCCCTGGCTCCAGCACTCCCAGCGGTTTGGGCACTGGGCCTCTTCGCAGACCGTGTGGAGTTTCAGATCGGCGACCAGCGCCTTGGTGCTCCAGAACACCGGGTCGCGCGGCAGTTTCACGCGGATCCAGTCCGGCTTCTTCTCCTTGTGCAGCGAGGGGTCGATCTTGATGGCCATGGACGGGATACGAATGCGCCGGCTTGCACGGTTGGCAAGAGCGGATCAGACCACCTCGAGCAGCTCGACGTCAAAGATGAGCGCCTCGTTCGGCCCGATGACGCGGCCGGCTCCACGGGAACCATAGGCAAGCTTGGAGGGAATGAAGAAGCGGAACTCGGCGCCTTCCTTCATGAGCTGGACACCCTCCGTCCAGCCGGCAATGACGCGGTTGAGGGGAAACTCGATCGGCTCACCGCGCTTGTAGGAGCTGTCGAACTCGGTGCCGTCGATCAGCGTGCCGCGGTAGTGAACGACGACGGTGTCGGAGGCGGAGGGCTGGCGGCCTTCACCCTCACGGACGATCTTGTATTGCAGGCCGCTGGGCGTGGTTACGACGCCTTCCTTGGCGGCGTTATCCTGAAGAAATTTTTCACCTCGGGCGAGGGCGATGTCAGACATGGCAGGGGGATTGGGGGTTCAGGAGTCCAAAGCCGGTTTCCCGCGCCGTGCAACCCAAACTGGGCGCAGTGGGGGGGATGGCGCCGGAATTCGTTGCCGTGAAAGGCTACGGGGCTGGTTTGGCCCGGACAATGTTCATGGCGCCATTGAGTTCGCCGCCCGGCTCGATGGCAACCGAACTGGCGGTAACGTCGCCATTGACCGCCCCGGTCGCACCGATGAGCAGGGAGCCGCTGGAGACTAGGGCGCCGGTGACACGCGCATGGATTTCGATATGGGCGGCATGCACCTCGTTGAGGAACGTGATGTCAGAGCCTTTTTCGACGAGCAGCCTTCGGCATTCGAGGGCACCGAGCAGGGTGCCGCTGGTGCGCAGGATGATGTCGCCACGGGCCTTCACGCTGGTTTCGAGAAGGCCGTAACAGCGCAGGTCCTTGCACTCCAGCCGCTCGGAGGTGACGCTGCCTCTGCGACGGATCATGATGTCCCCTCGGGTGCGGATGTCACGCTGGACCGGGTGGCTGATTTCGACATCGTCCATCGGGATGGTGGCGCCACAGTCACTGCAGGTCATGCTGCGCTGGGATCGGCTGACTGCGGCCCGATGGCCGCACTCGAAGCACTCCGTTTCACAGTAATATTGCTGGCGATACAGGCCTTGGTCGGGAGGCAGTCCCCGGCTGGCACTCCACGTGGTGAGCGGTGGCACCGGCGCGGTGGCCGTTTGCTGGGTCGCGGTGGGTGAGGGGACTTCCGGCGGTGGTGAAGAGGTGGCGGATTCGAGTTCCAGGCCGAGTTCTGGCTCGGACTCCTGGCGTGTGCGGCGTTTGCCCGATTTTTTGCTGGCCGATGCACTTACCGCAGGGGAGTCCGTTTCTGGGGAGTCCTCTATCGGGGTGTTCGCGTCCGGAGTCGTGGGAGATACGAGATTCTTCAAGAAGGCACCGAAGCCGAGTTCCGGGGGGGGAGGGGCATCTGGCGAAGCTTCTGCGGCGGGGGATGAAGTGGTTGCCGGCTGGTTCTCCGTAGATACGATGGGTTTGGAGGCCTCCGTTGTGGGACGTGGTGCCGGGGTTGAGGTACGGCGAACCGGCGGAGTGGGTGACGGCTGGCCGGTGGCGGCGACGCGGCCCCGGTCAATGGCCAGGTGAGCTCCACAGGCGCGACACAGGGTCGAAACGACGAGTTTCGGTTCGTGCTGGAATGCACCGCAAGCCGGGCAATCCACCTCAATTTGATTTTTGGGCGGGGGGGAGCGGTCGCTCTTCGATCCGAAAAGTCCCTTGAACACTCGGGGATATGTTCAGTCAGGGTTGCGCCGGGCGGGCAGCCGCGGGCTTCGGATCGGGCCTGCGGCCGACCTTGGAAGCGCCCATGAAGGTGGCACCTTCCTCGATCGAGAGGGTGCCGGCTTCGATGTCGCCGACGAGAATGGCGTTGCTCTTCAATTCGCAGCGTTCGGCGACGGTGATGTTGCCTTCGACCTTGCCAAAGAGCACGACGGAGCGGGTCTTGATCTCACCCTTGATCAGGGCGTTTTCACCCACGGTCAAAGCACCGTCGGAGTGGACTTCTCCTTCGATTTTGCCGTCGATGATGAGGTCGTTGGAGAAGCGGATCGAGCCTTTGATTTCGACGTCGTTGGAGAGGATGTTCTTGCTGGAGGTCATGGAAGGGGAGGCGGCGCGTTGGGGGGTGAAGGCCTGGGCGGGCGGTGTTGATGGGGTGCGATCAGCCGCGGCAGGCGCCGCTGGCGGAGTGCGCACAGGTTCCCTGGTGGGTTCCGGGGCGGATTGACCGATGATTTGCCTGAGCATAGCCTTGGATAATGTCTTTCTGCGTGGTGAGTGTCAATGTTCGGGTGAAAAATTCGTCCCGAGTTCAGAGTTCGCGAATGGCGAGGTTGCGGAACTGCACGAGGCTGGAGGCGGGGGACAGTTCCCCGGTTTTGGGATTTTTGCCGCCGTGATGCTGAAGGGCGATCCTGCCACGTTCCGGGAGGCCCGGCAAAAGGGCGTTTTCGATAACCGTCTGGCCGTTGAGCACGACCGTCAGGCGCTCGCCCTTGAGGGTGATCTCAAAGCGATTCCATTCGCCGACGGGCTTGTCGGCGCGCACTTTTGGAGTGACGCCGGCGCGAACTTCGGGCGGCATTGTCTTGTCCATGCGGTAGCCGTAGACCTCGCCGGAGCCGATGGGCCAGCACCAGATGTTCAGCTGGGCTTTGGAGAGACCGCGCAGGTAGATACCACTGTCGGCATTGGGGGTGGGGATTTTGATCTCGCGACCCTCGGCGTCGAGCTTGTGGGTGCCGTCCGGAAGCACGACGGGCATGTCATACAGGCCGGTGGTCTGCTTGATGCGCCAGTCGACCCTCAGGACGAAGTCCTTGTATTCCTTCTCCGTCCAAAGGTTTTTATCGCGACCGGTGGCCTCGCTGCAGGCATCGTAGTCAATGACGCCATCAAGCACCTTCCAGTGGCCGTTGTCGCCATCGGGCACGATCCATCCGGTCAAATCCCTGTCATTGAAGAGTGGGATGAAGCCGTCTTCAGCGCAGACGGCGGAGAAGACCAGGGTGACAATCAGGCAGATGGGCAGTTTCATGTCAGGAGAAAACGCGATTGGCGACCGGCTTTGATCAGTGCGCGGGCGTTCACCGGTGCAAGGGGTCAGACCACCGTGCCCTTGCCGCGGTTTTTGCCGCTCTTGGTCTTGCTGTCACCGCCGGGCAGGCCTTCTTCCCTCAGAATGCTGTCCTGGGGCAGCGGGGCGCTGTTGGCCTCCGGCTTGGCCTCGGGTTCGAGATAAGGGGTCTGCTTCTTGTACAGATCGAGGCGTTTCTCGAATTCCTCGCGCAGGGACTTGCGTTCCTCCTCGCTGATTTCCCGGTCTTCTTGGAGCAGGGAAAGCGATTTTTTCTGCCAGAGGAGCGCTTCAAGAAATTCGCCGTTGCGGGCCAGTGCCGCTGCCTTGGTGTCGAGCATTTCGTAGCGCTGCTCCTCACCGGCCTCATCCATGATGCGCAGGGCCCGGGTGGCGAACTGCACGGCAAGTTCGCCGTTCTGAAGGCTCTCGTCCGGGCAGGTGGCGAGAAACCAGGCGATGTTGTTGGCCGCCCAGGGATCTTCGCTGCGTGCGGCGCGCTGATACCAGGCGCCGGCACGGCGGTAATCGACCGGAACGCCGGTGCCGGTGTAGTAAAGGTTGGCCAGGCGGCTCATGGCCGGAACGAAGTCCTGCTGGGCGGCGCGCAGGTAGTAGAGGGCTGCTTTGGATGGATTTTTGTCGACGCCAACACCGCGCTCAAACTTGGCGGCGAGGGCGGTTTGCGAGGGGGCGTGATTCTGGGCGGCGGCCTTTTCCAGCCAGGCGGCCGCGGCGGTTGCATCCTGGGCGACCCCGCGGCCGAGATCGTAGGCCATGGCAACCGCATGCTGGGCGGCGGCGAAGCCGTTTTCGCCGGCGCGCCGATACCATTCGAAGGCTTGGGTGTCGTCACGCTTGACGCCGATGCCGTCTTCAAAGAGCGACCCCATGAGAAATTGGGCCCGGAGGTGTTTTTGGCGGGCGGCTTTTTCCAGCCACTCCGCGCCGAGTTTCTCGTCCTTTTTCAGCCCTTCACCGGTGAGAAGTCGGAGGCCGAGTTCGAACTGGGCGTCCGAATCCCCCTTTTCCGCCCAGCCGCGAAGTTCCTCGACGAGGCGTTCCTCCTGGGCGCGGGCGGCGGGCACGGCGGCAAGCAGCAGGATGAGGGTAAGTAGCCGGTGGATGCGGGTCATGGCGGAATGCATACGTTTCGGGATCGGTTCTAAAACAGACAAACTGAAGCGCAGGTTGCTCGAAAGCCGTTCATTGGGCGGATTCGGGATGCCAGAACAAACGCGCGGCGAACACGCTGTTGTCGGCTCCGAACGGATTGTCGGTTGGGATGACGTGGTGTGGTGACGGTGCCTGCATCCATTCGGCCACCGTGACCCAGGTTTCCCGCTCGGAGACTTCGGTCACGCTGAAGTTGCCCAGGCGAGCCCCCCGTTCGGGGACCAGGATGCTCTCCGTGGAACGCAGCACGGCGGGATTTTTGGGATCAACGCGGGCCAGGAAGAGCGGAGCGCGATGGCGGAACACATGGTCGTTGTGTGCACCGCGACGGGTGTATACCAGGTACAGGGCGTCCGGGCGGCTGATCCAGTGCTGCTGGGTGTTGTAGTTGCCCAGCGGGCTGCCGTCGGTGTAGCGCCAGGGTTGCATCTCGCCGAAGTGCAGGCCGTCGTCGCTGACGGCAACGTAGCCGTCGGTGTCGTTGCGCAGTGTCAGGTAGTAGCGGCCCTGAAAGTGCGCCAGCGAGGGTTCGTAGACCCCGCGCCCGGAGGCCAGCGCGAGCTCACTGCCCTGCTCAAGAAAACGCAGTTTCTCACCCTCGAAGGAACAGCGCAGGACAGTGACGCGGTAGTAGGCGTCCTTTTCACCCTTGAAATACACCGGCAGGAGGATGTCGCCATTCTCCAGATCCACCCGCTGGACGCTGCCGGCGCCGCAGTTGTGGAACTTGGGGTCGTCGGGCAATTCGAGTGTCTGCCAGGTGCTCCAGGTGCGGCGTTCGGCATCGTAGACCGACCAGGCGGTCTCACGCCGGCGATTGGGAATCACCCTGTCATCCCGATACCTCACCGTGTGCCCGATGCCAAGCAACCTGCCGCTTCGGGCATGCCACTTTGGGGTGAAATCGCAGGCGGCGACGATGACCCCGTCCGGTTCGTGACGACGCCCCAGCGTCGCCGCGTGCGGGGTGATCACACTCCAGGTGCGGCCGAGGTCGTCGCTGCGAAGGTCGTTGAGTTCGTAAAACACGTCACTGCCGGTCAGCAGCAGTTTCTGCATCGTCAGCACCACCGAGGGCGTGGTTCCGGGAATCGCGCCGGCGCGCGGGTGCACCCAGCAGGTTTCGCCGTCATAACCCTTCGTCAGGGTGTCGAGTTGCAGTCGGAACGGGGCGTTTTCCGGCAAGGCTTGGAATAGTCGCAGGGCTGCGACCAACTCCGGAACGGCCCTGGAGAGACCCTCGGCGACCAGTCGGGCCATCATCCGCGCGCCCTCGGCAGAGAAATGCGTGCGATCCGTGGCGGACGGGCCATAGGTGGCCTGGCTGAAAACTTCCCCGCGCTGCTCGAAGAGTTGGAAGCTGGCGCGGTGCAAATCGATCACCGGCACGTTTTCCTCTCGACCGACGGCCTGAACGGCCTCGGCGTAGGGGGCGAGTGAGGAAGTCAGTCGTCCGTTGTCAAAGGTTCTCCGGGCAACCGGGGTGATCAAAACGGGTCGTGCCCCCGCAGTGCGAGCTTCGTGGATGAAGCGGCGCAGGTTGTCGCGGTAGGAATCGGCGGGATCCGTTTCACGGTCCGGTCCCTTGCCGGGTTGGTCGTTGTGGCCGAATTGGATCAGGATCCAATCGGCCTTTTCCGCCAGCACGCGGTCCCACAGACCGAGGTCGCGAAAACTCTTCGTGCTGGCGCCGCCGCGCGCATGGTTGGCCACCGTGACACCCTCGGCCAGAAATGCATCGAACAGCTGTCCCCAGCCGGCTTGTGTGGCCCGGGTTTTCGATGGCTTGCTGACGCTGGCCATGGTGGAGTCGCCGGCGAGGGCAAAATGCAGGGCTTTGGCCTGTATGGGGAGGATGGCGGCAAGGCAAAGGAGCAGGCGCATGGTGGAGTCAACGCTGCGGTGGGCACGAGGTTCACCGGGAAAATCTCCCCCCAAGCTGATTTGCCCGCGGATGCTGGCCGTTGCGGGCCATGCGTTTCTGAGGAGCGTCAGGGCGATTGGGCCACCCAAGCCGACGCCATTCGGCCTGCCGCCTGCCCGGTGGCCAGGCAGGTCCCCATGACCCGCACGGAGGCGAGGGCCTCATGATCCGCGGAGAGGCAGCGACCGGCGAAGAACAGGCCGGGTGCGTCTTGCCGTCGCAGGCAACCGGCGGGGATGCCCGCCGGTTCGGGTCGGTCGAAATAACGGAATTTGGGTCCGCGGGCATCCTCACGCTTTTCCATGGGCCAGCCGGCCAGCGCCACTTCGTCGGGGAAACGCCGGCAGGAGGCCAGGTCGTCGCCACCCAGCAGATGGTCGCCGGAATAGCAGGAACCCTCGCGCACCCCGAGTTCTTCGGCATGGCTTGGCGGGGGGCAATCGGCAAAGTCGGGATGATTTGCCCGCAGCCATTGCCAGAGTGACTGAATGATGGCACGGCCCTCCTGCAAGACGGCCGCATGGTGTTGCGCGTCGAGCGGATCCCAAGCGGTGCCACCGGCATCAAGATCCACCGTGACAAACATCTCGGCATTCACGGTGGCATTGCGGAAGGCGGTGCCAAGAGCGGCATTGGGCAGTTCGCCCTGCCGGACGGCATGGGCAAGCATGGCGGCCATCGACAGATGCCAGGAGTCGTCGCGCCGGCCGCCGACGCTGGTCAGGGAGGCAATGCAGGCGGGACGATAGAGTCGCGCCGGCCGGGGCTGCAGCCAGGCGGGATTCATCAGTCTGGCTCCTGTGGCGTCACCTGTGGTGTCGATGAGTGCGCGGCATGCGACGCGCCGCCGCTTGCCGGCTTCCTCCAAATCGAGTTCCCAGCCGGTTTCCGTGCGGAGCAGACCGGTCCAAGCGACACCATGATGACAGTTCAGGGAACTCTCCCGTGCGCACAGTTCGGCGGCAAGGCTCGCAAAAAGTTCGGGTGATTGTCGAAGGACATAAACCCGGCCCATCAGGTCGGGGGCGGTCTGTCCCGTGCGTTCCATCATGTGACGTCCGATTTCCTCCGGGATGCCCGGGTTGAGCCAGGCCCAGGGGCGCGAGACGTCGGGGTGAAAGAGGCCGCAGAAGGTGTGCACCCGCGCAAGGCTGCCCATGCCGCCGGGGCGGTTGCCGCGTTCAATCAGTAGGGTGTGTGCTCCGGCGCGTGCGGCGGTCAGCGCAGCGGCGATGCCGGCGCTGCCACCCCCGGCGACGATGACATCGGCCTGGGTCATGACGCCGGAACCTCCACCGGCTGGGCATTCAGCCAGTCGGCGAGGGCGCGGGCCGTGGCACATCGCGCACGACTGATCTCGGCGGGCGGCAAACGCCTGCCAAAGGCCTGCTCTGCGGCAACCAGCAGTCGCATCAGCGCCAGGGAGTCGAGGCCGCAGGCAAAAAGGTCGGTGTCAGCCGCGAGGGGTTCGTCCGATTCCACGATGGCTTCCCCGTGGAGCAGCTGCAGGACGGCGTCGGCGGTGATGGCAGCGGGCATTGGGACATCATGCAGGCGGCGGCACATCCCTGCAACCGTCCTGTCACCGGGCGTCAGCGGCAGGTGCGGGCATGCCCAGCACGCGGGTCAGGAAGGCCCAGGTGTCGGCGGTTTCCTCGATCACCTTGGCGAGGGCGGTGCCGGCGCCATGGCCGGCACTGGTCTCGATGCGGATGAGCACCGGCGGACCGTCCTTGGCCTGGCATTCCTGCAGGCGGGCGGCGAATTTGAAGCTGTGGGCGGGCACAACACGGTCGTCATGGTCGGCAGTTTTGACCAACGTCGCCGGATAGCGCACGCCGGGCTTGAGGTTGTGCAAGGGCGAGTAAGCGAGGAGAGCCTTGAACTCCTCCTGATCCTCGCTGCTGCCGTAGTCGCTTTTCCATGCCCAGCCGATCGTGAAGCGGTGGAAGCGCAGCATGTCCATGACGCCGACCGCGGGCAGCGCCGCACCGAACAGCTCGGCGCGCTGGGTCATGCAGGCGCCGACGAGGAGGCCGCCGTTGCTGCCGCCCTGGATGGCGAGCTTGGCGGGCGAGGTGATCTTCTCGCGCTGCAGCCATTCGGCGCAGGCGATGAAGTCGTCGAAAACGTTCTGCTTGCGCAGCTTCGTGCCGGCGGCGTGCCACTCGGCCCCGTACTCGCCGCCGCCGCGCAGGCAGGCCTGGGCATAGACACCGCCAAGCTCGAGCCAGGCGATGCGGCTGGCCGAGAAGGCCGGCGTCAGGCTGATGTTGAAGCCGCCATAGCCATAGAGTAGGCAGGGGTTGGAGCCGTCGAGCTGCAGGCCTTTCTTGTGGACCATAAAGAGCGGCACGCGCGTGCCGTCCCTGCTGCTGACGAAGACCTGGCGCATCTCATAGGCGCTGGGATCGAAGTCGACCTGCGGTCGCCAGTGCGGCGTGCTGCGACCGCTGGCGACATCGTAGCGGTAAATGCTGCCGGGTTCGGTGAAGCTGGTGAAGGTGTAGAAGGTTTCGGCCTCATCGCGGCGGCCGCTGAAGCCGGCGACCGTGCCGAGGCCGGGCAGTTCGACTCGCCGGATCAGGCGCCCCTCAAGGTCGTGGGCGCGCATTTCCGAGCGCGCATCCTTGAGGTATTCGCAGAGCAGTTGGTCGCCAACGAGGGAGACACCCTCCAGCTTGTCTTCGGATTGCGGAACGATCTCGCGCCAGTGCGCGCGTTCCGGCCGAGTGACGTCAATGGCGATGACACGGTAGCGGGGCGCATCGAGATCCGTGCGGAAATAGAAGAGACTGCCAACGTTGTCGATAAAGACATACGCCGCATCGAAGTCGCGCAACAGTTCCACCACGGGTGCGTCCGCCTCGGTGAGGCTGCGATAGAAGACGCGCTTTCTTGGATCGGTGCCTTGGGTGACGGAGAATACGAGGTAGGCGCCGTCGTCGGTGACCTGGGCGTGGAGCCCCCAGTCGGGCTGGTCGGGGCGGGCATACACCTGCTGGTCCTCGGACTGCGCCGTGCCAAGCCGGTGGAACCACACAGTCTGGTTCTTGTTCGCCTCGGTGAGGGCGGCGCCTTCGCTGGGCTGGGGATAGCGACTGTAGTAGAAGCCGGAACCGTCCGGAGCCCAGGAGGCACCGCTGAACTTGATCCAATTCAGCACATCCCCCCTGTCCCTGCCGGTGGCAATCTCGCGAACACGAAATTCCTGCCAGTCGCTGCCAGCCTTCGACAGGCCGTAGACAAGATGGCGGCCGTCCCGGCTGGGGGCTACCACCGTGAGCGAAGTGGTGCCATCGGCGGAAAGCGTGTTGGGGTCAAGCAGCACGCGCGACGGGCCGTCGGGGGTGTCGGCGACATGCAGGACGCTCTGGTTCTGCAGACCGCTGTTGCGGGTGAAAAACCATTTGCCCCCTTCCTCCCAGGGCACCCCGGAGCGCTCATGGTTCCAGAGCTTCTCAAGGCGCGTGCGCAGGGTGTCGCGGCCGGGGACGTCGCCCAGCCAGGCGAAGGTGACTTCGTTCTGGGCCTTCACCCACGCTTGAGTCTCTGCGCTGTTGTCGTCCTCGAGCCAGCGGTAGGGGTCGACAACAGTGACTCCGTGATAATTGTCGACCACCGTGTCGTGCCGGGTTTCCGGATAGGAGAGAGGCTGGGCAGTGGCGAGGACGGGCATGAGGCTGAACAGCAGCGGGCGCATGGACGGAATTGGCACGCCGGGATGGAGGACGTTCCGGCGAGCCAATCGCACGGTTTTGGCCGCGGGCAAGCGCGTCGTTAGGGCGCGGTCAGCGCCAGGCGCGCGGCCACGGCGCGGTGTTGTGAGGCGCGTTCGGCCTCGGTGGTGCAGGTCATCGCGGACCAATGGCGGGTGAAAAAGATGTAGTCGATGCGCAGCCAGGGACCGCCGGCACTGAGCGGGTTGCGGGTCTTGCCGGGGAAGGTGAAGCCAAAGCCCGCACCGGCCTGCGCATGGGCATCGCCCAGCTCCCTTGTCAGGAGGTGGTGAACGTGACCCGTGTGGGGCGAGTTGAAGTCGCCGGCGACCAGGGCGGGCAGGGGATCCTGGCGGACGGCGTCAAGAATCATTCGAGCATCGTCGAGTTGGCCATCCCAGAAGACCTGATACTGGGCGCTGCGCTCGGCCCAGGGCGTGCCTTGAAAGCCGAACAGCCCGTAGAAGAGCCCGCCTTTCCACTGGCCGAGCAGCACATCGCGCGGCGTGCGCAGATGCACAGAGTAGACCGCGATGCGGCGGCCGTTCCAGTCGACCACGAAACGCGCCGCGCGGGCCGCACGAGGGGTTGTTCCCGCCGGCAGCAACGAGCTTTCGAGGATTGGAAATTTGCTCAGGAGAGTGTGCTCGCCGGCGCTTTGGAAGACCTTGTAGTCACCGTAGTCCGATGATCTTGAGAGCGCTCGTTCTCGAAGCGTTGCCTCCTGCAGCACCAACAGGTCGGGCTGTTGGCGTCGCTTGAAATCCAAGGGAGTTTGACCGCCATTTTGACCTCGGTTCCAGGTCATCAGGGTCAGCGAGGGTGCGGCGTAGGACTCTGCGGATGGTGCGCCGGGATCCGGTCGCCATCCCATGAGTGGCCCTAGAATCACCATTGCGGAAACCGCCAGCAGGGGGAGCGAGCGCCAGCTCCAGATCAGGGTCAGGGGAAGCAGCAGCAACCCGGGCAGCAGCCATGCGAGAGGAGGTGCAAAAAGCAGCAGGGCCAGTCCATGATTGGCTTCTCCGACATGGCGCAGGAACAGCAGCAACGCGAGGACGAGCAGCAAGTTGAAGACAGCCAAAGCCGCCAGAAAAGGCGCGGCACGGCGGCGTGGCGCTGCGGAATCCATGAAGCGATGAATGTCGCTCAGGGCGCCTGCTTACTGGCGTCCTTGTTGAGCTGGATCTCGGTGTCAGACGTCATGTCTGGCAAGAGGCCAGGATCTTCGGCGGATGGCAGTCCAGGCGAGAGCCGGGACGCGTCGCCACCTTCCGACATCCAGCGCAGTTCCTCATCGCTGGCACTTGCGGGGGCTTTGATCCACAGGGCCGTGGACACCACGGTCAGCACCGTCAGCAGCACCAGCACGAGCAGGGACTCTAGAACGGTAAAACCCCGGCGCGACGCAAGTCGCACAGCGGTGGATGCACAGGAGAGTGGCGCCATCAGCCTCACAAGGCTTCAGAAAATTTCCGGTTCGCGGCGCAGGTCACGCGGGTTGTAGACGTTTGGCGCCGTGGACATGCCCTGGCCACCGAAGTAGTCGCCATTGCGGCTGTGGCCGAGCGGGTAGAAGTTGGTGCAGCTCGACAGAAGGGTGGAACTTGCGAGAGTGATCAGCAGGAGACACAGTTTCATGGCAGGAGGAGTGAAGGGTGGAACCGTGACAGACAGGGCATCAAGCCATGGGTAGGGGCCGAACGCAAGGCCAAATCCGAAGGCGGCAAGACAACATGGCACAACCAAGAGGTTATTAAAAATTATAATATCTATAAAAAATAATTCATAATTTGATGGACAAATCCTGCCCGGGTTCTACAATTTTTGCGCAGCTGCATCACCCGAAATGCGAACGGTCATCACACGCTTTATAACCTTCGACGCTGAGAATACGGCGCCAGAGGTCTATGCGGTGTTGGCGTTTGCCTACCTGACTCTGCTGGCGCTGTGTTTGGCCAGTTTGGCCCGGTCTAACATTAAAGGAAAGTTGGCATGGTCCCTGTATATTCTTTTCATTCCTATGGTGGGGATGTATATGTATACGTTCTGGTGCCTGCTCCGAGCTGACTACTCCTTTCTGGCGCGACTTGGCCTTGGCGCTCTCGCCAAGACGGGCACGCGCTGACTTTCCCGACTCCCACAACTCCCACCCGCGCTCCCGTGCGGCAAACTCTCCCAAAACCATGCGCCTCTCCTCCCGAATCTTCCGCTCAACCCAGCGGTTGCAGGTGATGAGTCACTCCTTGAAGTTGGCTCTTCTTGGATTGACACTCCCCGCCGCGGCCCAGTTCGCGGAACCCATGCTGCCGGTGCAGCCCTCTCAGCCCACGGGCTTTTTCCCGACGCTGAACGACATGACCGTGCTGCGAGGTGGGAACTATGCACGCAGTATTACCAGAGGCACTAACAACGGCGAGGAGGGGCCAGACCTTCGGCTAATGACAGCTACTGGCCTCTTTCCTTATGACGGACCTGAGGAGAATTTTTACGAGCGTTACGATGGTTTCTTCCGCCCGCTTGACCACACACTGGGTGTTTTCACGCCGCACGATGCTTGGACCCTCGAAAGCGAGCGTCTCAGTCATATGTCGATGACCGTTGATGGTCGTTTGGGGGCACTTACGCGGAATTTTTCTCCTGATCGTGCCCACGTGAAGCTCGGTCTGTTGTACTTTGATGTGCTTTGGGCAGGTGGCGGTGTGGTCTATTCGGATTACCAAGGCGACCGCACTTTTGAGGGCGAAAATGGCGATGGCTGGACCGGCTACATGGATGTGGCGGTGCGCGGTCTGGTGCGCCTGAGCGACTCGCTCTACCTTTCAGCAGTGGCGGATCTGATGTATCTGCCGTTCGAAAATGAGTTTGCCCTGCGCCTCGGCAATCACTACACGCCAGCGGTGTTCCTGCGCTTCAACTGGTCGAAGTCCTACGGCCCGTGGGACTTCCTTCTCTACAGCGAGTTCCGCGGCGCGCCAGGCCTCGACTTCTATGCCGACGCCGATTCCCCGGCCCGAGATCGTGCCGGTCGCTACTTCTTTGGATTTAATGAACGAGGCCGTACCAATGAGTTCCAGAACGATGATCTGGCCTACTTCTCGAACCGTCTTGGCTTCAAGGCCAACCGCCTTGTCCTCGATGAACAGTGGCGCTTGGGGTTTATTGCCGAACACTATGATTTCTTTCGCAGCTTTGACTTTGTGGAACATCGCACCCGCGATCACCTTGGCACCTTCTTTGGCTATGAGGGCTCTGTGATCCCCTTCGCACCACGCTTCAACTACGATCTCTTTTCCTTCGATGGCTATGAAAGCCTCTGGCACCGCGTCGAGGGCCGGCTTACGGGCCGCCTGACCGAAAACCTCCACTGGACAGGCATGGCGGGCTACCGACGCTCGACCGGTACGATTGTCGAGCGCGACGGCTTTGTCTGGGAAGTGGGTTTGGACCATGCGCTCACCCAAAACACCCGCCACTGGCTCTACGTGGGTGAAAACTTCTTCAACAACGAGATGCTGCCTGAGACGCTCACCGCCCGGTACGCCCGCTACGTGATCGAACAGCGCATCGACAAATCCCTGCGCCTGCGCGGTTTTGCCCAGTTCTCCGATCGTGAGACGAATATTGATCAACTCGCCGTGCGTGATCGCTGGGGTCTGGGCATGTCGCTGATTTATACTCCTTTGGATTTTACCTCGATCCGCGCTACGGCCATGTATGAAAGCATTGAGCAGGGTGGAGCCCTCGCTGACGCTGACCGCTGGCTCTATCGTCTTGAACTGCAGCAGCAGCTCGCCTTGCGTCTCACTGGCCGCATCTTCTACCAGTATGAAGACCGCCAGGGTCGCAGCAACGACTTCAAGGAACACTTGACTGGCCTGTCCATGCGCCGGTATTTTTAAGCCAACATCCCATCATCACCCTCAACACTCCTCCTCCTCCGATCATGAAAACCGCGAAACCGTCAGCTCAGACCCGAGGTCTGCTTCAGCAGGGGCACACTTTGGCCCTCGGTGCCCTCATCGTGTTTGCCTCTCCGCTTGTGGCGGACGCACAGTCCCCCCTCAGCCTCCCGGATCGTGGGGTTGAAACCAACAAGGATGCCCCCGCCGACTTCCATAAGTATTTCGGCCAGCGCATCAACTCCTGGCGCGACCGCCAGCGCCAGATCGCCAAGCTCGACATGGACGCTGACATGAACCAGGACGGTGTGCTCAGCAACACCGACCCGGCCGACAACGGCAGTTTCGAAGCCACGCCTCCCGGCCTCGTGCTCGGCAAGGGCGAGCTCACCCGCTTCGTCGTCCGCCTCGTCCCCTATCGGGTCGACTTCGAAGGCGAGGTGGTTGTCACTCTGGAAGTGGAAGGCGTCAATCGCGGCGATCGCAGCGGTGAATATGCCACCCTCGACGAGGAAATCGCCAGCTCCGGCCATGTGCGCATTTGGCGCGACAAGGACAAGAAGGACCTGCTGATCGATTCCCGCGATCCCGGCAAGCGTGTGGTCGAGTTCACCACCGACTACAAGACCTATCCCTACAACCTGCCGCTGGCGGTGCCGCGCTTCGTCTTCGTCGAGGGCGTCAAGGAGTCGCCGCTGTATTCGGGTGACATCCGCGTCCTGGTCACGGTTTCGCACCGCTCCCCGGGTCAGCAGCCCTACACCCAGATGACCAGCGGCAAGGGCGCTGAACCGCCGGTGGTCGAATCGCCGCCCAAAAAGATCGGCATCAAGAGCTTCCGCACGAGCTTTGACCACATCCTGGTGACGGTCGTCAAGAACCATCACCCGAAGGAGTTCATCAACGGCAACAACGAGGGCGTCTGGGTCGCCCCGGCCGGCAAGAGCTACTGAGTCTGCGGGAGGTGCCCGCTTCCCGCTAGCGCCCTGGTCTGCGCCGAATTTCAGCCGTCTGACGGCAAGGTTCGGCCTGACCGGGGTGTTTTGTTTCCACGAACCCTGATTTGCCGCTCACGATTCTGCCATGTTCAATAAGGTCCGAACCCGTCGTCTGATTGTTGCTCTGCTGCCTGCACTGCTCGTCGGCTGTCAAAGTTCCTCGGATGAGGGCAATGTCCTGCCGCCTGCGCCCCTTTCCGTCGCGGCCGCTCCTGCACCGCGCACCAACCCCATGGTCTTTGCGCCCGGTGACTCCCTGGAGTTGTTCGTCAAGGAGGACACCACCCTGAATGGCAGCTACCCCGTGCGCGAGGAGGGGTACATCGTTATCCCCCGTGCCGGCCGCATCCAGGTCGCGGGCATGGACCGCAGCCAGGCCGAGGTTCGCGTGAAGGAGTTCCTTCAGCGGACCCAGCTGACGGAAGCGACAGTCCTGATCGAGCGAACGGCCAAGCATGCGGATGCCGGCACGACGCCGATCGCGGAAATGCCCAAGCTGATGGTTTTCCTCACGGGTGCCGTACCTCGCTCGGGTGTTCACCACATTCCCCTGCCGAACGGCCGGCCGCTCGGCACCTACGAGGCCCTGCTCATCACGGGGGGCATGAACAAGTTTGCGCGTGAAGATCGCGTGGAAATCTTCCGCACGGACAGCCAGGGCCGTCGTCGCCGAGCGGTTGTGGATCTGGGGCCGGTCCGCCTGGGCCAGGCGGATGATCCGCCGCTTGCTGAAGGCGACGTGGTGAATGTGCCCGAGAAGGTGTTCGGCTTCTGATCGGCAGAGCATTGGATTCGCCCTCAGCGGGCTTGAAAACAACCCCATTCACGACAAAGCTCCTGCATGCCCACCAAGCCGCCGACCTCTCCCAAACCGGACAAGATGGACGGCTCCAAACTGCTGCGGCTGATCCTGCAGTATGAAGACTACTGGCGCCTGATGGTGCTGCTCTTTCTGCTGGGCCTGGTCGCCGGGACCAGCTACTATGTTTATGCAAGAGCTGCCTTTGAATCGACGGCGTTGATTCGGGTCAACCAATTTGTCGACACGACCCGGGAGGCATCCGGTGCGCAGAAAGAGAACAACGTGCAGATGTTGCGTTCGCTGACCCGGCAATTGCTTTCCGACTATTACCAGCTGGAGACGGCCAAGCGACTCGGGGTGGCGACCGCCGCCACGACGCCTCAGGAACTGCGGGGCAGCCTCATTCCTGCAGTTCGTCTGGGCTTTCTGGACGGGCAGCATATGCAACTGCGGGTGATCTCCTACCGACCCAACATAGTTCGGGAGTTTCCCGTGGCCTTGATCGAGGCCTACGAGGCGGCACGCAAGCGCCAGCGCGAGGAGTTTCGCGACAAGGCGATTCAACGCTATGTGGAGGAACTGGCCGAAGTGCGCAAGAAAGTCACCTCCCAATTGGATTCCCGGTTGAAGTTTGAGGAGGAAAGCGCCCTCGCCAGCGCCCAGATTGAACTGGAAAGGCTGAGCAATGTGCCGGTCCAGCAGGTCCGGGTCCGTTACAAGCTGGAGGAGATGGATCGCATTGCCAAGGTTCTGGCAGAGCAGGAGGGGGGGCTCGCCACCCCGGGCAAGCTGGCCCTGCTGACCAGTGTCGGTGCCGACAAGGACGACCCGCTGGCTGCGGGGCGCATCATCCGGCGCACCGGTGACCCGCGTGTCGGCGCGCCGGCCGCCTTCGAAACCCCGGAGACGGCCAAGGAGTTCACTCAGGTGGTGGTGCAGCCGGACATGGTCGAGAGCATTCAGCCATGGATGGAGCTCGACAAGAAGCGCCGTGGCCTGGAGGAGAAATTCACCACCAACCGCGCCCGCTATCTGGAGGATCACCCCGAGATGATCAAGCTTCGAGACGAGCTCCGCGAGGTGTCCTCCGCCTTGGAACTGGAGCTTGAGGTCGCGCGCAAGGCCTTCGATCTGGAGCGTGCCCGGCTCAAGGAGCAACTCGTGGAGCTGGAGACCAAGCTTCCTGCCTACTACCAGGCGGCGAAGAGTTACGATGAGAAGAAGCTGGCCTACGAACTGATGGAAAAGGGCCAGCTTGCCTGGGACAAGGCCTACGAGCAGCTCTCCAAGCAGATCGAGACCCTGCAGTTTGGCGACACCGATCAATCCTCCGTCAGCTTGGAGTTCCGTGGCTTTACCGACATCCGCAGTGAAAAACCGGTGTCCCCCAGCAAGTCGAAGCTGCTCATGCTCGGCTGCCTGCTCGGCCTCGGCCTGGCCGGCGGCGTGCCCTTCCTGCTGCGCCAGATGGACAGCACCATCACCGACCTCAACGAGTTTGAGAGCACCCTCGACATCCCCGGCATCGGTCTGGTGCCGCTGTCCAATCCCAAGGTGCTTGAGCAGGTCAACCGCTCCAGCACCCTTGGCGCCAAGGTGCCGAACGCCCTGCTCGAATGCTTCCGTTTGATTCGCAGCAGCATCCTGCTCAACCCGGGGCCCAGGGGCGAGCCGCGCGTCATCATGATCACCAGCGCCCGCCCGGGCGAGGGCAAGACCACCGTGTCCGCGAACATCGCCTGGGCCTTCTCCTCGATGGGGGAAAAGACCCTGCTGATCGACTGCGACTTGCGCCGCGGCCGTGTGCACGGTGTTGCCGGTGTGCCCAATCTTCCGGGCCTCACCCGGCTGTTGACCGGCGAGGCGCAGCTTGATGAGTGCCTGGTCAAGTCGGAGGCGGACAACCTCTGGCTGCTGCCGCGCGGTCCTGTGCTTGCCGGCACCACGGAACTGCTCAACACCGAGGTGTTCGCCAAAGTTCTGGTTGAGCTGCGGGGCCGCTTTTCTCGCATTATCCTGGACACGCCGCCGGTGCTGGGGCTGAGCGAAACCGCCTTTCTGCAGAACCATGCGGACGGGGTGGCCCTGGTGGTCAAGGCGGCGGCGACGACGCGCAGCGATGCCACGCTTGCCTTTCAGCAGTTGCAGAAGCTCGGTGGCCACTTCTACGGTTTCGTGCTCAACCAGGTCGATTTTTCGAAGGTGCAGAACCAGTACTACTACTATTATTACTCTTCGAACTACTACGATTCGAACTGGGAGGAAGAGGAGCCGGAAACAGACGACTCACGGCGGATCCCCAAGCACAGGCGGCACAGTCAGGCCGGCTGAGGCTGGAGGCAGGGTCAGAGGTTGAGAAGCACGTATTCCCAGACTTCGATCACGCCCCAGGTCAGGCCGGCGACGGCGACGGCGTCACGCCAGTCGGGACGGTTCCAAATCCTGGCTGCCGGCAGCCAGGGCTCGGTGTCGGCGGCGTTCTCGGCGTGACAAAGGCGGTGAATGGCGGCGGCGACCGCGATCATGAGGAAGTACTCGGTGTGGTACTCGCGGTTGATCATCCAGTTGGAGACCGCGTAGGCGAGCACGATGAAGATGGCGGCACGCCGGCTGAATTCACGGGAACGGTCGCCGGCCGTGAAACGCGGAGCGGAAAAAATCAGGCCGCGCTGGGCGATCCACAGGCCGGCGATGAACAGGAAGAGGCCGTAGAGCCCGAGGTCAGCGCCGATCTGCACGTAGCTGGAGTGGGTGGCCTTGACAAAGGATTCGCCCTGCCAGGTGATGAGGGGGACAAACTGCTTCCAGCCAACTCCGGTCGGACTCGCTTCAAAGGTGGTTTTGGCCATCTCCCAGGCCATGAGCCGCCCCTGCACCCCTTCATTGCTGCTGAGGCTGTTCATGCCGGACATGCGCGGCAGGAAGCTGAGGGCGGAAATGCCGAGGGTGCCGGCGGCCGTTAACGCGAGCAGTTTCACAAACAGCGGCCGGCCGATGACAAAGACCATGACCATGAGGCCCCCGGCGACGAGGTAGGCACCCTTGGAGGAGGCATGGTAGGCGCAGGTGCCGGCGAGGGCCGCACAGGCGGGGAAGGCGAGCAGTCGTCCTGCCGCGGCGCCCTTCCAGAAGAAGATCAGGTAACTCAGTGGCAGGGCAACGATGACTGTGTGGGCCAGTGAATTTGGGTTGTTGTGCAGCCAGGTGCCGATGGCGAGACGGCCTTGAAGTTGTTCAGTTACATCCCGGGCGCCGGTGAGGTCGATGCCGTAGAGGCTGCCGACGGCGAGGCCCGCCACGCCAAGCAGCATCCAGTTCCACATTTTCAGGTAACCGGCGACCCTCTCCCAGTTGCTCAGGGATTGGACAGTGAGGGCGTAGAACACGACCAGCGGCAGGAAGCCCATGAGGGCGGCCTGGCTGTCGGGGGCATTCCACACCACGTAGGCGTAATAGACCAGCAGGATCCAGTCGTGCGGTGTGCGCAGCAGGCCCGGCAGTGGAGAGCGCTCACGGCTGGAGTACAGGGCCGCCATCCAGCCGAGCATGAGCGGCTTGACGATGTTCAACCCCGCCCAGCCAGCCATCCAGTCCTGTGGACGGATGTAGTAGAGGAAGAGGAAGAAAAGGGCGAGGCGGTACTCCATGAGGGCAGGGCAGCCGGCTCGGAGCGTGGACCAGCCCATTCGTGAATGCAACCACGGGTAGGCGCGCGCTGCGAAGGCTTGCCGGGACGCAAGTGTGTTGAAGATCACTCGCTTGGGGAGGTGGCCGCACCCCAATCCGGCGAGCAGGCTAAAGCCATGCGCGCGCTCCGGAGGGTAGCGCTTGATTCCCCGGCCGTCCGCGCCGACAGAAACGCCGTCCGTTTTTCCCGAGCATGTGGTTCAACAGCTTCGAATTCTGGGTGTTCTTCGGCCTGGTGGCGATGGGCTGTTGGCGGCTCGACCACGCCGGCCGCAACCGGTTGCTGCTGGCGGCGAGCTACTTTTTTTATGGCTGCTATGACTGGCGCTTCCTCGGTCTGATTCTGTTCTGTTCCGCAGTCAATTACCACGCTGCCGTCAGGATCGTGGCCGCACCCAATCCGATCCGGCGCCGCCGCTGGCTGGTGCTGGCGGTCGCGGTCAGCCTCGGTGTGCTCGGCGTTTTCAAGTATCTCGGTTTCTTCGTTCGCGAGGCCTCGCGGGTGTTGACCTGGGCCGGCCTCGACGCGGGGCCCTGGGCCTTGGAGATCCTGCTGCCCGCCGGCATCTCCTTTTTCACCTTCCAGGCGCTCAGCTACACGATCGATGTGTATCGCGGCGACACCCGGCCCTGTCGCGACTTCGCTGACTTCGCCCTGTTCATCTCCTTCTTCCCCCAGCTCGTTGCCGGTCCGATCGAGCGCTCCTCGCATCTGCTGCCGCAGGTGGAGCGGCCGCGCCCGCCCTGCGACGGCGTGCGGTTTCGTCGCGGCCTGCACCTGGTGCTTACCGGCCTGTTCCTGAAGGTCGGGATTGCCGACAACATGGCCTGGCTGGACGGT
>Ga0222714_10001937_pt1 | contig 22733 bp, 17 predicted proteins | sample C33_3DmetaG_FD_165048 | JGI IMG/M metagenome (GOLD analysis project Ga0222714, IMG submission 165048) | Estuarine water microbial communities from San Francisco Bay, California, United States - C33_3D | ecosystem: Environmental > Aquatic > Marine > Unclassified | place: USA: California...
CGGGCCAAATTCTGTATACGCAGCTGACACCCCCAAAGCACCAGAAATTATTTTTACTTTAAACTGCCCTATCTTAGGGATTTGTTATGGTATGCAAACACTTGTCAGCCAGTTAGGCGGTAAAGTTGAACATAGCAATAAACGCGAATTTGGTTATGCTGAAATTCGTGCCCAAGGGCATTCGAAACTGTTAAAAGATATTCAAGATAAAACCAACCAAAATAACCATGGGTTATTGGATGTGTGGATGAGCCATGGTGACAAAGTAATTGAGCTACCTAACGAATTTAAAATAATTTCAAGTAATGATTCCACACCAATTGCTGCCATAGCAGACGAAAAGAGAAATTATTATGGGGTACAGTTTCATCCAGAGGTAACGCATACCAAGCAAGGAAAAAATATACTCTCGCGCTTTATTGTTGATATTTGTCAGTGCCAACAATCTTGGAATATGCCCGACTATGTAAAGACTGCGATTGATCATATTAAAGCGCAAGTAGGCGATGATAAGGTCATTCTTGGCCTGTCCGGTGGTGTCGATTCATCAGTTGCCGCTGCCCTCTTGCATAAAGCCATTGGTGATCAATTGACTTGTATTTTTGTCGACCATGGGCTTTTAAGATTAAATGAAGCAACAATCGTCATGGAAACATTTCAAAAAAATCTCGGGGTCAAGGTCATTCATGTGGATGCAACAGAAAAATTTATGACGGATTTAAAAGGCATTATTGATCCAGAACAAAAAAGAAAAATAATTGGAAAAGACTTTATTGACGTCTTTCAAGAGCAAGCACAAAAAATTCAAGGGGTAAAATGGTTAGCCCAAGGTACAATTTATCCAGATGTGATTGAATCTGCAGGTGGTAAAACAAAAAAAGCACACAATATAAAAAGTCATCACAATGTGGGTGGTTTACCAGAAACATTAAATTTAAAATTACTCGAGCCATTAAGAGAACTTTTTAAAGATGAAGTGCGGGAGTTGGGCGTTGCTCTCGGCTTAGCCAAAGCAATGGTCTACCGACATCCTTTCCCAGGACCGGGACTTGGTGTCAGAATTCTTGGTGAGGTCAAGCTAGAATTTGCAAATCTACTTCGACAAGCTGATGCAATCTTTATTGAAGAATTAAAAAATAGTGGGTGGTATGAAAAAACCGCACAAGCTTTTACTGTGTTTTTACCGGTAAAATCTGTTGGCGTAATGGGGGATGGAAGAACCTATGAATATGTTGTTTCGTTAAGAGCGGTTGAGACATCGGATTTTATGACAGCCCAGTGGGCAGAACTTCCCTATGAACTTCTGGGTAAGGTTTCTAATCGAATTATTAACGAAGTTAATGGTATCAATCGTGTTGTTTATGATATTTCCGGTAAACCACCCGCGACTATTGAGTGGGAATAATTATTTTTAAAGGAAAAAAATGCTTGCTTGTTTAGATCTTGAAGGGGTTCTTTTGCCAGAAATTTGGGTTAAATTCGCTGAAAAAACTGGCATCGAAGAATTAAAATTAACTACTCGAGACATACCCGATTATGATGAACTAATGCAGGCTAGACTCAAAATACTTGCAGACCATAATTTAAAAATACATGATATTCAAAAAGTAATAGCAACCCTTTCACCACTTGAAGGGGCTGTAGATTTCTTACAGTGGTTAAAATCTGAATTTCAAGTAATTATTTTGTCCGACACTTATTATGAATTTATTGGCCCATTAATGAAGCAGCTTGACTACCCAACCGTCTTTTGTCATAGCCTGGTGATCGATGAAAATGGCATAATAGCCGATTACAAACTAAGGCAAACCGATCAAAAAACGAAAGCAGTTAAGGCATTACAAAGTTTAAATTTTCAAGTGATCTCTGCCGGTGACTCTTATAATGATACTGGTATGTTGCAGCAAGCAGATGGTGGAATTCTTTTTTGTCCTCCCGAAAATGTAATTAAAGACTTCCCCCAGTTTCCAGTGGCAAAAAATTATGCTGAATTTAAAAGTCTGCTAATTTCAACTAAAGAAAAAATATTGAATCGCTAAAATGGATCCACTTAGCCAAGGCGTTGTAGGCGCTGTTGTTCCGCAATCATTTGCTCAAAAAAACACCCTCTTTTGGGCCACAGTCATCGGCTTCCTTAGTGGGCTCGCACCGGATTTAGATATTTTTATTCGATCTGATATAGACCCATTACTTTTTCTTGAATACCATCGGCAATTTACCCATTCCTTGATTTTTATACCCATTGGTGGCTTTATCTGTGCCAGTTTCTTTTTTATTCTATTAAGAAACAAGATTAAACTTTCATTCAAAAAAATTTGGCTTTTCGCAACTCTAGGATATGGCACGCATGGATTATTGGATGCTTGCACGAGCTATGGAACCTTACTTTTTTGGCCTTTTAGTGATTATCGTTTTGCTTGGAATAATATCTCAATTATTGATCCACTATTTACTATTCCAATACTTATCCTAATCTTAATTGCCGCAATTAGAAAAAAATCTTTCTATAGTAGGATCGCTTTACTATGGGCAATTTTATATTTACTTTGTGGCGTGATTATCAATAATAAAGTTTTGAGTATGGGCAAAGAATTAGCATTAACACGCGGGCACCATATCGAAAAAATAAGTGCTAAACCGACTTTTGGGAATCTTTTGCTTTGGAAAGTTATCTATGAAAGTAATGATGAGTTTTATACAGACGGAATCAGAATTTTTCCAAATAAAAAAATTTACGAGGGGGTGAAAATAAAAAAATTCAAAGAAGATATAGATTTTCGCTGGTTGCAAAAAACCTCACAACAATACCGAGATGTTCAACGTTTTAAATGGTTTAGTGATGACCACTTGGCTATCTCCCCACATAATTCAAATCTTATTATAGATGCGCGCTATTCAATGTTACCGAATGAAATATCAGGTTTATGGGGAATTGAGCTTAAACAAGAACGCGACGAAAATGAACATATTAAATTTATCACCAATCGGAGTCTGTCAAAAGAGAGGTTGTTAAAACTGTGGTCACTCATTTCGATTGAATAACTTAGCGCCACCCACCAGACTGAATACACGCATCTAATGAATTGTATTTTTTATAATCTTTTATACTATTAAAGCTTTTATCACTACTGATCAAACATTGTTTGTTCAAATCTTTTTTCACCAAAAGATTTTGCTTGGATCGAAATATTTTTTTGGTGTAATGTAAATCATTATCGATTTTTTTATTTTCAGCTTCTGCGTATATAGTCACCGTGATGAAAATAAATAATATTGTAAGAACTTTAACCATTAGCGCAGTGTACAGAAAAAATAAAATAAATAAAGTTTTATAAAGTTGTTTTTTTTCAATAAGTTATTGTTATAATTTAAACTATGAGTCGAGCATTTGTAAAAGAAAATGATTTAGAGCACGCGGGAATTGATATCCCTGAAAAACCTATAAGCACGCACCCGAATTATGTAACCCCCAATGGTTTGCACGAGATCAATCAATCAATAAAAATCCTTGAGACTGAACTAGAGGGAATCAAAAAAAATGATGACGCTACAGCAAAACAAAAGAAATTTAGAATTGAAAGAGACTTACGTTATTTTTTTGCACGATTAAAATCTGCTATCTTGGTTGACCCGCAAACCCAACCTAATAAGCAAGTCCTTTTTGCTGCCCATGTTGAGGTCGAGAATACAGAAGGCAAAGTGTTTTACTTTAAAATTGTTGGTGAAGATGAGGCCAATATTAGTCTTGGTAAAATAAGTTATATCTCCCCCCTGGCAAAAGCGTTAATTGGAGCAAAAATTGGTGATGAAGTGATCTGGAATAAACCTTCTGGAGATGAAATTTTAATAATTAACAAGATAAGTTATTTCGAATAATTTAAGGAAGCTATGGAACTCATTGATGCAATCCAATCCCGTCGATCACATAAGGTGTTTGATGAATCTCACAAATTGACACCGAGTGAAATTGATAAACTCATGAAGCTGGCAATACTTTCACCAACTGCCTTTAATATTCAACATTGGCGATTTGTTATCATTACGGATCAAAAATTGCGGCAACAAATACGTAAAGTTAGCTGGGATCAATCGCAAGTAACCGATGCTTCCCTATTAATTGTATTAACAGGTGATCTGATGGCGTGGAACAAGAACCCTAAACGTTATTGGAAAAATGCACCCGAAAAGGTGCAAGATTACCTTATACCGGCCATCTTTGATTATTATCATGGTAAACCTCAAGTTCAAAGGGATGAGGTAATGCGGTCCTGTGGTATGGCAGCGATGAACTTGATGTTAGCAGCCAAAGATTTAGGGTATGATAGCTGCCCTATGGATGGTTTTGATTTTGAGCAGGTTTCTAAACTTTTAGAGTTGCCAGAGGATCATATCCCTGCCATGTTTGTCGCTATCGGAAAATCAAAGCAGGAACCTTGGCCAAGACCGGGTCAGCTCACGCTTGAAGAAATAGTCAAATACAATCATTTTTAAATTATTAGGGATTCTAATTAGTGCTAATAGCTAACAGCATTACCATGCAATTTGGTTCTAAGCCACTTTTTGAAGATGTAAGTGTCAAATTTGGTGACGGCAATCATTACGGTCTAATTGGGGCAAATGGTTGTGGTAAATCTACCTTTATGAAAATTCTTGCAGGTGAATTAGAGCCCTCATCAGGCAATATAAGCCTTGATAACAAAGAACGGATGACGTGGCTTCGTCAAGATCAATTTGCCTACGAAGAGCTTCGGGTACTAGACGTTGTGATGATGGGTCATCGAGAAATGTGGGCCGCAAATGAAGAAAAAAATCGCCTGTATGCTGACCCTGCCTCAACCGATGAAGATTACATTAAGGCGGCTGAATTAGAAGCGGTCTTTGCTGAATACGACGGTTACAGTGCTGAGGCCAGGGCAGGAGAATTATTAGCCGGTGTTGGTATCGAAAATAATCTACACGATGGTCTAATGAGTGCTGTTGCGCCAGGCTGGAAATTTAGAGTTTTATTAGCACAAGCGCTGTTCGCTGATCCAGATATCTTATTGCTTGATGAGCCAACCAATAATCTTGATATAAACACCATACGTTGGCTGGAAAATACCCTTAATAGTAGAAAATCTACCATGATTATCATTTCCCATGATCGTCATTTTTTAAATCAAATTTGCACACATATTGCTGACATGGATTATGGTAAATTATCGGTCTATCCTGGAAATTATGATGATTTTATGGAGGCCAGCACATTGGTCAAGGCGCAGCAGTTAAAAGCTAATGATAAAGCCAAGCAACAAATTGCTGAGCTTCAAGATTTCGTTAGGCGGTTTTCAGCAAATGCATCAAAAGCAAAACAAGCAACCTCTCGTGCAAGACAAATTGACAAAATAAAGGTGGAGGATATGCGACCCTCCAGCCGTCAATATCCATACATAAGATTTGAATACGACGATAAGGATAAGCTTTACCGACAAGCTGTCCTGATTAGTAAAATGAGCCATTCCTTTGACCAACCCATTTTTAATAATATTAACTTATTGATTGAGGCGGGTGAAAAAATCGCAATTATTGGTGAGAACGGTATTGGCAAGACAACATTATTGAAAATAATAGGCAATATTCTTACGCCAAATTCTGGTTTAATGAAGTGGGCCGAAAAGGCAAACCTTGGCTATTTTGCGCAAGATCATGCAAAAGATTTTGAAAAAGATATTAACGTATTTGAATGGATGTCGCTTTGGGCAGGTCCTCAGGATGATGATCAGGTGATACGAAGTACTCTGGGCCGACTATTGTTTTCTGGGGAAGATTTTAAGAAAAAGGTATCCGTACTTTCGGGTGGCGAACGAGGAAGAATGTTATTTGGAAAACTCATGCTGCTCAGGACAAATATTCTACTTATGGATGAGCCAACTAATCATATGGATATGGAGTCAATAGAGTCTTTAAATACTGCGCTTGATAAATTTAAAGGGACACTGTTTTTTGTAACCCATGATCGTGAGTTTGTTAGTTCCATTGCAACAAGAATATTTGAAATTAAAAAAGATAGGATTATTGATTTTAAAGGGAATTATGAAGATTATTTAACTTCTATGGCGGTCTAAAAAAAATTTTATATTAAAGGCGCCCACTGACTTCGTCGAAATCAAAAAGATATTTCACATCATAAATGATACCATTGGATTTAATCATGCTCTGCGCTTCTTTAATTTTACCTCTTTTAAATTGGTCATGGGCTACAGCATAAATAACGGCGTCATAATGACCTTTTTTTGGTTTATCAATTAATTTAATTTGATAGGCGTTAACAACTTCATTTTTATTTGCCCATGGATCATAAACGCTGACATCGCAGCCAGCTTTTTTAAAATTTTTCACTAAATCTATAACGCGACTATTTCTTACATCCGGACAATTTTCTTTAAAAGTAATACCCATAATTAAAATCTTTGCCTTGCGGCACGGTAATTCATTTTGCTTCATTAAATTCAAAACTTGATCACTAACATACTTGCCCATACCATCATTAATCTTTCTTGCAGCGTGGATTAGGTCTGGACGATATCCAACCGTCTCTGATTTATGAATTAAATAATATGGATCAACACCAATACAGTGGCCCCCGACCAAACCAGGTTTGAAAGGTAAAAAATTCCACTTAGTGCCCGCAGCATTGAGGACTTCTTCTGTATTGATATCTAATTTGTTAAAGATTATGCTTAGTTCGTTCATAAGTGCAATATTTAAGTCTCTTTGCGTATTTTCAATTACTTTTGAGGCTTCAGCAACTTTTATAGATGAAGCTTTAAAGGTGCCAGCAATGATTATTTCTTGGTAGAGTAAATCAATCTCGTTAGCGACCTGCCTAGTCGAACCCGATGTTACTTTAACAATTTTTTCTACAGGTCGTGTTTTGTCGCCAGGATTTATTCGTTCAGGTGAATAACCACAATAAAAATCAATATTATATTTTAGACCTGAGCTTTTCTCTAAAATAGGTACGCATTCTTCTTCAGTCGCACCTGGATAGACAGTCGATTCATAAATCACAATATCGCCTTTTTTTAAGATCTTACCAACCATCTGGCTTGCTTTTTTTAGAGGTCTTAAGTCGGGGCCTTTATTAATATCGACCGGTGTTGGTACTGTAATGATAAATATTTCGCATTCACGTAAATCATTGCTTTCTGAGCTAAAAATTAGACGATTTAATCTTTTTAACGTTTTTGACTCAATCTCACGAGTAATATCAACATGCTGTTTTAATTCGTTGATTCGTTCATGATTGATATCAAAACCAACCACATTTCTTTTTTTTGCAAATGCAGCAGCTAGAGGAAGTCCAACATAACCAAGCCCTATAATAGCTAATTTCTTGAGCTTATTATTAGCATGAAGCTTATTCGACTTTTTTGTTTGCTCTTTTTCTTTCATGTTCTAATAAAAACCGTTTTCTTATTCGCATTGATTTTGGAGTAATTTCTACCAACTCATCATCATCAATAAATTCTACCGCATATTCTAATGATAATCTGATTGGCGGAACAAGTCTTACAGCTTCATCCGTTCCTGAAGAGCGAACGTTGGTAAGCTGTTTTCCTTTAATTGGGTTAACAATCAGATCATTATCACGGCTGTGAATTCCAATGACCATACCTTCATACAGAATGTCTCCTGGATGAACAAACATTCTGCCTCGATCTTGCAGTTTCCATAAGGCATAGGCAACAGCATCCCCCTTCTCAGACGAAATTAAAACTCCATTTCTTCTTCCGGGTATTTCTGCTTTAACTGACGCATATTCTTCAAACACGTGCGACATAATTCCGGTGCCTTTTGTCAGTGTTAGAAATTCTCCTTGGAAACCAATTAACCCTCTGGCTGGGATTTTATAATCTAGGCGTGTTCTTCCAAACCCATCTGATTGCATATCCGCAAGCTCACCTTTTCTCCTACCTAATTCTTCCATGATGGCGCCTTGCGATGCATCTTCAATATCTACTGTTAGATTTTCATACGGCTCACATTTAATACCGTCAATTTCTTTATAAACAACCTGTGGTTTTCCTACAGCGATCTCAAAACCCTCACGACGCATATTTTCAAGCAAAATAGTTAAATGTAACTCTCCCCTTCCTGATACCCGAAAAATATCAGCATCGTCGGTATCTTCAACTCTTAACGCAACATTGGTCATTAGTTCGCGAGTTAAGCGATCTCTAATTTGGCGACTGGTGACAAACTTTCCTTCTTTTCCTGCTAGTGGTGATGTGTTCACCATAAAATCCATGGTAAGTGTTGGCTCGTCAACGGGAATAACGGGCAACCCTATTTTAAGGCTGGGGTCGGCGAGAGTTACTCCAATACCAATATCATCTATACCTGTCACAATAACAATATCACCTGCTTTTGCTTCACTTACAGCAACCTTATCAAGTCCTTTGTAACCGAAAACCTCATTAATCTTGCCAACACCTTGTTTCTTGTCGCCTAAAAGAACAGAAACGTTCATGCCAGGTTTTAATACACCATCTTTAATTCGTCCGATACCCATTCGTCCTGTGTAAGAGGAATAATCAAGCGCTGAAATTTGAAACTGCAGCGGTGCATGAATATCACCAGATGGGGCTTCAACATGTTGTAGAATAGTTTCAAATAACGGGTTCATGTCAATTGACTCATCGGACTCGTTCAGCTTTGCGTAGCCCTCGATGGCAGAGGCGTAAATAATTGGAAAGTCGAGCTGTTCATCGCTGGCGCCAAGATTTACAAATAAATCAAAAGTATGATTAATTACCCAATCTGGTCGCGCTCCTGAACGATCAATTTTATTTACTACAACGATTGGCTTTAAGCCTAGAGCTAGGGCTTTTTTTGTAACAAAACGTGTTTGTGGCATCGGTCCTTCAACGGCATCAACAAGCAAAAGAACACCATCAACCATACCAAGAACCCTTTCTACCTCTCCACCAAAATCAGCATGGCCGGGGGTATCAACGATATTGATATGGCAATCTTTATAATCAATTGCTGTATTTTTTGCAAGGATAGTTATGCCGCGCTCTTTTTCAAGATCGTTTGAATCCATTACCCTTTCATCAATATGCTGATGTTTTTCAAACGTACCGGACTGCTGTAATAATTTATCAACTAGCGTTGTTTTTCCATGATCTACGTGAGCAATAATAGCGATATTTCTGATTTGTCTTGACATGAATTTACCTAATTGATTTGAGGCGCGATTGTAGCATACCTCCTTACGCATATTTGATGATTTAATTAATTTTTTATTGGCTTAACACGCTTGGCAGCGTTAGTTGCTTTTTCTCTAGCTACTTCGATATTAAGGGCGCTTGCAATCACTACGCCCATTCTTCTTTTCTTGAAAGAAGTTGGTTTACCAAATAGGCGGATATCGACACCTTTCTCAGTGAGAGCATCATTGATACCTGCAAATACAATACCATCTGAATCATGTTGTCCGTATATAACTGCGCTAGCACCAGGGGTTAACATCTCCGTGTCAACAGATAGTCCTAAAATAGCTTTCGCATGCAATTCAAATTCAGATTGACGTTGTGTTACCATCGTTACCATGCCAGTATCATGGGGCCTTGGACTTACCTCAGAGAACCAAACTTGATCACCTTTTATAAAAAGTTCGACTCCAAACAAGCCTAATCCACTCAGCGCTTCAGTAATTTTCTTTGCTATTTGTTGAGATTTATCTAGCGCTTTTTTACTCATGGGCTGTGGCTGCCAACTTTCAACATAATCTCCATTTTCCTGCCGATGGCCAATGGGTTCACAAAAAAATGTATCAATAATTCCATCATTATTTATTGCTCGAACAGTAAGTAAGGTAATCTCATAATCAAAATCGATCATACCTTCAACAATGACTTTTCCCTCATTAACCCTGCCTGCAGTTGCAGCATGTGTCCATGCAGCATCAATTTCTTCTGCTGAATTTATTTTAGATTGGCCTTTCCCTGAAGATGACATGGTAGGTTTAATGAAACAGGGAAAACCTACTTTTTTCGCAATCGCTTTAAGCTCTCCAATGTTGCTAGCAAACCCATAGGGTGAGGTTGGAATTTTTAAATCCTCTGCTGCCAGACGACGAATACCCTCCCGGTTCATGGTAAGTTGGACTGCTTTAACGCTGGGGACTATTACAATAGACTGAGTTTCTTCAACCTCCTTAAGATAGGCCGTATTGATTGCTTCAATTTCTGGAACAATATAATGAGGTTTTTCTTGCATGATGATTCTTTCTAATTGCTCTCTATTTGTCATGTCTATAACATGCGAGCGGTGTGCCACTTGATGTGCGGGTGCATTTTCATAACGATCCACTGCAATCACCTCAATACCGAGCCGCTGCAGAGAAATTACTACTTCTTTACCCAATTCACCACTACCTAATAACATTACTTTTGTTGCAGAGGGGGATAAGGGGGTGCCAATTTTCATAGAGCTCTCATAAGTTTTTGTATCATTATAACCATCTGTTTACTATTCAATTAGATTATTATCTTTTGCAATCTGAAATAAATCTATTGAAGATTTGATCTTTAACTTTTGTCTTATTGAAGTTTGATAATTCGCTGCTGTTTTATAGCTAATATTAATCGCGTCTGCAATATTTTTCAGCTCCTCACCTTGTGCTAAGGATTTTAAGATTTCTAATTCTTTATCATTTAATTTACTGAGAGAATTGTGCTGGTCAGATAATAATGCCGCTTGAATTGATTTAGAAAACACAGCTTTAGAGTCTGCAACAGAAAAAATAGCGTTAATTAAGTCATCCGCAATATCATTCTTTAAAATGTATCCCGTAGCGCCCGCATCCATGACTTTTTTAGCCATGGTTGGATTGTCATGCATAGATAAGACTAAAATATTGATTTTCGGAAATTGTTTTTTTATCTGTCTTGTCGATTCAATACCGCCCTTACCCGGCATAGAAAGATCCATAACAACCACGTCAGCACTATTTTTTCTTAAGAACTGATAGGCTTCCTCGCCACTGCCAAAATCGCCTATGACATCAATACTCATTTGATTCTCAAGCAGCCTTCGAATGCCAGCCCTTACAATATCGTGATCATCAACAAGAATTAAATTAATCATATTGCTATGTTCAAGGTAATAAAAATTTCAAAATTATGATTTTTCTTAAATTCGATAGTACCACCCATTTGGTTGACTCGCTCTTTCATACCGAGTAAACCTATTCCATTGTTAGCATTGGATTGTTTTTTTAAACCATCATTTGAAATACTTATCTCAAAAAGATTCTTTTTCTTTTGCAGTGATAAGGAGATATTAGTTTTTTTAGCATTTGCATGTTTTGTTATATTGGTTAAAGCTTCTTGAATAATTCGATAAATATGGCCTTCAAATGGTCGAGGTATCAATCCAATTAACTGTTTATCAAAAACATAAGTCATGTTTACTTTTGGATTTCTTTTTGCCCAACTATTTACTAAATCACCAATGGCAATCTCAAAACCCATTTCTTCAAGAATACCTAAACTTAATTTTTTTATCAGCTCTCGTGTTGATAGCATCATTGTTTTAGATATTGCAATAATACTATCTACTGCAGAATTTCTTGATTCCTCATTTTTACTTTTCTTAATAGAGGCTGCTTCTGCTTGAATTGCTGTTAGAGACTGGCCTAATTCATCATGTAAATTTCTAGCCAAATCTTTTTTTTCTTGTTCTTGAATATTAATGAGATCCTGACTGAGCTTATGAATTTTAATGTTACTTTCCTTTAATTTCTTTACTGTGCCATTAAATTTTTGCCCGATGATATCCAGTTCACGAATGTTAGTTTTGCTAATTCGGGCTTGGTAATCTTCATCCTCTAATCGTTGGAATCCATCAATGATTGCATTAATCGGTTTTAGTGTGTGATAAAAAACAACCAAAATCATAGTATTTACCAACCCAAAAAAAAGCAAAATCACTAAAAACCCACTTTTAATTTGCTGCCAAATTTCTGAATATTCATACATGGGTTCTGGATTGATTAATATGTAACCAAAATCTTGTCCACGAAGCTTAATATCTATTCGCTTTTCTGCCATGACTGAGGAAAAATTTTCCATTAAGGAAATAAACCAACCAGGCGGAAGGTTAGTTTTTGATAAATACGAACTTGTTTGGTCTCTTAGTTGATTTTCTTGATCGTAAAACTGAATATTTAAATGACGTAATTCATTTAGATTAGATAGTCCAAAGGTTTCACCCTGCTCCTGAAAAAGATAAATTTCTGGATTTTTTTTAATGCCATTTTCTATCGCGAAAATTGCTAATGATTGTGTTGATAAAATTTCTTGCCTGACATTTTTTTGTGCTGAAGTGATAATTGCTGCAAGGCCAATAAGGACAGCAATTAAAAGCAATGAATTGATATAAATAAGTAATCTGTACTTAAGGCTCATGGCTTTAAACTACTCTTTATAAGATAGGTTCATTATGAAGATAATTTTGAAAAAGACAAAAGGGCTTTATATTTAGAATACGTAATTTAAGGTGATCCAACCGGCTTGAGGTGATCCTGGTGCTAAGCCCTCGCCTCGAAATAGACTTGAACGTGCAGTCTTTCCATCTCCAGTAAACCCATTAATTAAAAGACGCCCACCCGTGTAATAAGTTTTGTCAAAAACATTAATGGCTTTGAAATCCAAAGACCATTCTGGATTGAATTGATATTTTGCATCTAAATTCACAATTGCGTAGCCAGGAACTTTACCATCGCCCCCCGTATTGCCATGCTCATTATTCTCGTTGCCCATCATGTAGGTGTCAGAATATGCCACAATATTAGTACCAACTCTAAACGCTGAATTGAATGCATATGCAAGTCTAAGCTTTAAACTATGATCTGGGATTGAGGGCATTTTATCCCCTTTTTTGACGTTAATAACACTATTTTGAGTTCCCACAGTTTTGTTAGCAGCTTCTAAAGTTTCTAAAGCATCCTCCACATTACTTTCAGAACCGGCCGAACTTAATGCGCTGCTAAAGCTAGCTAAATCAGTATCAGCGTTTCCACTTAAAAGATCTCTTACCTCCTCCCCTAACTCACTTAAGGCGCCATCCTCCCAAAGTGATTCCTCATCTAAACCAGAATAACTATTTGTAACTGTTGATCTTGAATCGTTTCCATCAGACACCAAATCAAAATCAGATTCGTATTCCGCTTTTAAATAGCCATAAGAGGCGGACCAAGAAAATCCTTCCGTACCAGATAAACCAAATAAAGTTCTTCCTCCAACAGTCATATCCAGTCCCTTACGTGAGGTTTTACCGACATTATCAAAGTAACCTAATCCATTCTGTGCGTTGGTATTAATAAACTGCAGGTCATCATGATTAATTGATGTATAAACCGCACCCGAATAACTCAATAATTTGGTCTGTCCTCGATAGCCCCACTCATACGTTTTAGCAACCACATCATCTAATGGTGGATCATCTGCCATTTGCGTTGGAAGTTGGCAGGCGATTGCTGGGTTAGAACATCCTAATTCAATTGAAGTAGGAGCGCGATTTGCTTCTCCATAAGAAGCGTATGTTGAAAAATTATTTGAATATTTATAAGTTAAACCAATGGTTGGATTAATCCTTGACCAACTGGCCTTCTCAGTTAATGAGCCTTCTGACTGATCCGCCCTTTTATCGGTATTATCGACTTCCTGATAGTTATAACGCGCACCAGCAGTTACATGCCAATTTTCATTAAACGAGAGTGTATCAACAGCATAAATACCAAAGGTTTGGGTTCTACCTGATAGATTTGTATTGTTTTCATATGTTCCAGAGTCTTTTACTAATGTTCTGTTGTCGGTCATTGTTGCATCCTCATACTCATCTTGTACAAAACTAATGAGTGAGGTTTCAAGACTTATTCCGGTTACAAAATTATTATCCAAATCGAATAAAGGTTGTGTAAAAGTCATTTGTGTTGAAAGTCCGTAAAGGTCTTGTTTTGTGCCGGTCTTTCTATTTTCGCCGCTAATTTCATCAATTAAATCTGGGTTATCATAGCTAAAGAGCGTTACAGCATCATCACCAATTGAAAAAGGGCCCCCTGAAACAATAGAAATATTATTTTCCGCAGTTAATTCAATTTCCCCATCACCATTCCAAGTTTTTCTATCTGAACGTTTCCAGTAAATATTTGATGAAAGCATGGTGTCGTCATCAAAGAAATGGGATAAAGCTAAATTTAATTGGCCATAAAGATTTTTGGTCTCATCTGGCACGGTATTAATACCCTCGTTATCATTACCGAGTAAATATTTCGGTGCCAATCCATTCCCTATAAGCTTATTGTCAGCACCAGTATAAGAAAGTTCTAGCCTTGAGGCCTCATCTTCCCAGCCGACTTTAGCAAAATATTGATTTAGATGTGAGGGTGAAAAATCTCGCCATCCGTCCTCTTTGGTATATTGATACCCAGCGTAATAATCAAAACTGCCAGATGTGCCACCATGTTCAATTAACGATATTTGACGATCCCAGGAGCCACCGGTAAAAGATAATTTTGTTTTATCAAATGAATGGCCAGATTTTGTTTGAAAAGCCATTGCGCCACCCAGCGTATTTAATCCATAAATTGGATTAGTTCCTGGAACAACTTGTGCGCCAGAAAAAGCAAACTGTGGTAACGTATCCCAAAGAACAACATCACTGAAAGGTTGATTTTGCCTTACACCATCCACATAGATTGACAAACCTTGTTCATTCCCCAGTATTGAACCGGCGGTATAGCCACGAAAGCGAATTTCGGGTTGCCATGGATTTCCTCCAACCTCATTTAATGTAACGCTTGGGGCATTATTTACTAAATAATCAGCAAATGAAATTCCAGGTTGGTCACTCACGTCATCCATTTGAATAACCTGAACATTGCTTGGCAGGATATTCTTATCAACACCAATACCAGGCAGCGGTGCAACCGTTGTTACATCAATTGTTCCTGTTGTAAGTGTGTCTTCAGCAAAAACTGGATTAGACACTAAAACTAAACTTACTAATGGGATTAGATACTTCATACTTTTTAAAATTCAAATACAATAACGAAGCGGCTATTTTACAGGGAAGTGCTTGAATTTATATAGGAATTTTTCCTAAGATGGTTGTTTATTCCAGCTGACTGAATAGCCAATTTCGTCAGAAAGAACTTGGTATTGGCTATCCGTTCCAAATTCAGGAATGGCAACAACATTTTCTCCATCGACAAGGAGTGGAATAAAAGAGCGCTCCCAAGGTGGGATTCTCGAGGACTGCAATAATGATTTTACTGTACGGGTAGGCTGATTCTGTATGGGTTTAAATTTTTCCCCACCCTGACGATTACGTATCACCAACTGGCCTGATGTAATTTTATCTAAATTAAAACCTTTGCCCTTAGTCTTGGTAAAAAAAATTTTCGTATTGTCTGGCAAAGAAATAGATTTCTGTCCTTTCCATACATACTGAAAATTAGTTTGTATCAAAGAATCAACGAGATAAAGCTTATCCTCATAGGTTCTTATTGAGAATAAATCAGATATTTTAATGTTGATTAAAGCGTCATCTTTTTTATTTTTAACTTGCTTGATAATTTCATTTATTAATTTTTGACTGGGCATCTGTAAATCATTCAAACTTAACCACCACCGAATTAGATTAACTAGCCGTCCTTTGTCTAACTCCGCAAAAGCAGATAACGCTAATAATTTATGATCCTCTAACAAATAATGATGAAAATCTTTTTCAGCAATTATTTGATTTAAGTGAAAACCTTCTGCAATTAAATTAATAGAGCGATTAATCGTTTTTAATGCCTGTGGAAATCGCTCTATGATTAAAGGTAAAATATTATTACGAAGAAAGTTACGATCAAATTTGTCATTGAAATTACTTTCGTCTTGGGCAAATTCAATTTTATTGTTAATTAAATAGTCTTTTATTAGAGCTTGATCAACATTTAAAAAGGGTCGCCATAACATTCTTTTTTCGTCTAATTCTTGCATGGAAGATAGGCCTCTTAAGCCACTACCTCTAAGTAATTGAAGTAAAAAAGTTTCAATCTGATCTTGTTGATGATGGGCGGTAACCAAAACCCCTGCTCTTAAATTATTTAATGCAGAATAACGTAATTCCCTGGCCTGCCCTTCGATGCCGAGGGGATGATTTTTTTTCATATCTACCTTGGAAGAAATAAATTCAACGTTAAGGGCATTGCAGAATTTTTGACACAACTCTACCCATCCGTCTGCAAAGGGACTTAAGCCATGATGCACGTGGATAGCACGTAGTTTAAAACTATTTTTTTTTGCTAGTTGGCTTAAGATATGGAGTAACGCCATGGAATCCTGGCCGCCACTTAACGCTAAATCAAGCGTAATTTTTTTTCTTTTTTGGAGAATAAACCTTTCATAAGATTTATCAACAATTTCAATTAGAGAAACCCCTGCGTTCACGATTATTGAGTAAATTCACCAAAGCTCATAAGTTTCTGATATCGGCTGGCTAACAATGAATCAATCGGTTGTTTTTTTAATTTTTCTAACTCGCGACTAAGTGCTGCTCTTACTGAATCCATTGCCATCACGATATCTCGATGCGCACCGCCAAGCGGCTCTTTAACGATAGAATCGGCAAGCCCAAGTTTTTTTAAACGGTGAGCAGTAATACCTAATGTCTCAGCAGCTGTTTCTGCCATCTCCGCTTTTTTCCATAAAATGGATGCGCAACCCTCGGGTGAGATAACAGAATAAATCGAAAATTCTAACATCATTAAATGATCGGCAACACCCAGTGCGAGGGCTCCACCTGACCCACCTTCGCCGATGACAACACTTAAAATCGGGGTTTTTAATTCACTCATCACGTATAAATTTCTTGCAATAGCTTCTGACTGGCCGCGCTCTTCCGCCCCAATGCCCGGGTAGGCTCCTGGGGTATCTATCAAAGTAATAATTGGAATATTAAATTTTTCTGCCAAGCGATAGAGTCTCAGTGCTTTACGGTAACCTTCAGGTCTTGGCATACCAAAATTTCGGTACTGACGCTCTTTTACATCACGCCCTTTTTGCTGACCAATAACCATGACCGATTGTTTTTCAAACAGCGCTAAGCCACCAATAATTGCTGGATCGTCTGCATAAGCTCGATCACCATGTAATTCTCTGAAATCAGAAAAAATAGAATTTATATAATCCAAGGTATACGGTCGTTGGGGATGGCGCGCCACCTGCGAGATTTGCCAGGCAGTCAAATTATCATATATTTCATGTAAAGACTTGTCTGCTTTTTCCGTTAGCTGCGTTAACTCTGAAGAAATATTCAGGGTCGGATGTTCTTCATGCGCATTTTTTAAGCTATCAATTTTTGTTTCAAGTGATTCAATTGATTTTTCAAAATCAAGATAAGTTTTTTTCATGAATTGTTAATGTGCAATAAAAAGTTAATTATAAAGGATTTTTACATTCTCTTCTTTAAAGGTTTGATGTAACTGCGTTATTAAATCTTCATTCAAGGTCACTGCCCATTGACTTCCCAACATAATATCTGCCAAACCTGCAGGGCTTTCATATTCTATTTTTACGTTACATTTTTTATGTTTAGGATTTGTAGATCCACTAGCATAAGATTTTAGTAATTGCTTAATAACGGGGGCCTGATTTTGATCTTTAATGGCAATGCTTAAAAGTGTTGCTTTTGAATTTTGAATGCTGACTAAATCATACAGGGCAAATGCACGAACGCGATTTCCTCCAGTAAAGTCATCGGGGCTTACTTGGCCATCAACAAACAACAGCTGATCCTCTTTAATCAAATGATAATTATCAGACAGTAAATTATTGCCCACCACTACATCAATTCTTCCATAGCTATCATCCAATGTCACAATTGCGATTTTGCCTCGCGAAGTCACGCGAAAACGAATAGCTGCAATAATACCAGCCATTAAATAATTCCCATCCCTTGGCTTAAGGTCACTTAATTTATTTGCCACAAAAGGTCTGATCATGGATTCATAAAATTTAAAAGGGTGGCCACTATAGAAAAAACCGAGTGCTGATTTTTCTTCGATCAAGAATTTTTTTTCCGGCCATGGCGCTGAATCAATTAATGGAATTGTCTGCGTATCAGCTTCATCAAATAAACTATTTTGCCCAACATGCGCATTTGACTGTTCGGCTTTGGTGATCGCTAAATTAACACTGGCCAATAACGAGGCACGATTTTTTTCTAATGTATCAAAAGCCCCTGCCTTAATCAAAGATTCGAATGCTTTTCTGTTAACTTTTCTTAAATCTAATCGTGCTGCAAAATCAAATAAAGAGGTAAACGGGCCATTTATTTTTCTATCCTCTAAAATTACTTCAATGGCTGATAATCCCGTGCCTTTAATAGCCCCCAAACCATATAAAATATGGCTCTCATCGATAGGCAAAAATTTATATTCGCTGCTATTAATATCTGGGGGCATCAAGGTAATTTGATTGAGTTGACAGTCATCAAAAAGTAAATGGATGTTATCCGTATTATTCATGTCTGCAGACATGGAAGCGGCTATAAATGCTGATGTATGATGCGCTTTTAAAAATGCGGTTTGGTAAGCAATCATGGCATAAGCAGCCGCATGTGATTTATTAAATCCATAGCCAGCAAACTTTTCTAATAAATCAAATAATTCAGTCGCTTGGCGTTGATTTAGCTCATGCTTTAAGGCGCCGTCAACAAAGGTTTGTCGCTGCGCATCCATTTCTTCAACTTTCTTTTTCCCCATCGCCCTTCGAAGCAAATCAGCACCGCCAAGACTATAGCCTGCAACTACCTGAGCAATTTGCATGACTTGCTCCTGATAAACTGCAATGCCATAAGTTTCTTTAAGAATAGATTCGGTGGCGGGATGCGGGTATGTCACCTGTTGCTGACCATGCTTTCTTCGACAAAAATCTGGGATCAGGTCCATCGGCCCAGGTCGATATAATGCCACCAAAGCAATAATATCCTCAAAACAATCTGGACGAGCTTGTTTGAGCATATCTTTCATGCCCCTTGATTCTAATTGGAACACACCCGTCGTATTTGAGGTTTTTAATAGATCAAAAGTGTGTTTATCTTGGATTGGTAGCTTTTCGAGGATGAGGGGATCAAGCCCCTTTTCAAGCCGAATTTTATTTGCATTTTCAAGTGCCATAGCAAGAATAGTCAATGTCCTGAGCCCTAAAAAATCAAATTTGACCAGGCCAATGGATTCAACATCATCTTTGTCAAATTGACTGATGATACCTGCTGCATCAGGCTGGCAATAGATGGGAGAAAAATTAGATATTTTACTTGGAGCAATAAGCACACCACCGGCATGCATACCAACATTTCTTACCAGGCCTTCAAGTTTTAGCGCCAATTCAAAAAGCTCTTTAACCTCCTCTTCTTTTTTAATACGGTCTTTTAGCTGAGGTTCTTTCTCAATGGCATCTTTTAAATTAATGCCAAGTTCATTGGGTACTAATTTGGCGATGCTATCAACAAAGTTATAAGGCAGATCAAGAACACGCCCAACATCCCGTATAACGGCTTTTGCCGCCATGGTGCCAAAGGTTGCGATTTGAGAAACCGAATCAGAACCATATTTTTGTTTTACATATTCAATAACACGATCACGTCCCTCTTGGCAAAAATCAATATCAAAATCTGGCATAGAAACGCGATCAGGATTTAAAAACCGCTCAAATAGCAAGTTATATTTGAGTGGATCAAGATCAGTAATTCCTAAACTAAAAGCAACGACTGAGCCTGCTCCGGAACCTCGTCCTGGACCAACCGGTATTTTATTTTCTTTCGACCAATTAATAAAATCTGCCACGATGAGGAAATAACCTGCATAACCCATTTCATTAATTACGTTAACCTCAAAATTTAAGCGCTCAAGGTATTTTGGGATATGTTGTTCCCTTATCTTTTCTTCAGGGTATAAATCTTCAAGCCTTCTATCTAATCCATTTTTTGCCTCGAGTAACAAAAAGTCTTCAATGGTTTTTCCTTTTGGAATAGGAAAATCGGGTAAAAAGAGTTGGCCTAATTCAAATTCATGATTACATAACTTTGCTATTTGTAAGGTATTTTCAATGGCAGCTGGGATATCTTCAAATAATGCAATCATCTCATCCGGTGACTTAAAATATTGATCCGGTGAAAAATTCTTTGGTCGTCTCTGATCACCCAAAATATAACCATCCGAAATACATGTTTTTGCTTCATGCGCCCGATAATCCTCTTCAGCCATAAATTGAATGGGGTGGGTAGCAACTACCGGCAGGTCATATTCATGCGCCAAAAATAATGCTTTCTCTACGTACCGCTCTTGTAATTCTTTTAATTTATCTCGGCCATGCCTTTGAATTTCAATAAAGAATCGATCCTTAAAATGAGTTTTCCAACGTTTTACATAGGAAGGAATCTCTTCTAACTTGTTTTGCTGCAGCAGAAAAGCCAACATGCCACTTGTTGCGCCAGACAACACAATTAATCCCTCATTCTTCTCAAATAACCATTCTTCTTTGATAAGCGGCCGATTTCGCTGTTGGTTTTCAAGATAAGCATGCGATATTAGTTCGGATAAATTTAAAAAACCTTTTTGATTTTTTACAATAACTTGCAATCGTGTGGGTTCATCTGGACTGCTTTTATTTTCAATCCAAAGATCGGCACCAAAAATAGGTTTTACTTTGGCTTCTAAGGCTTTTTTATAAAATTTTACCGCGGCAAAGCAGTTACTCAGATCTGCAATAGCAATTGCAGGCATACCATATTCAGATGCTTTTTTTACATAATCGGCAATTCTTACAATGCCGTCAGAGATTGAAAATTCGCTATGACAGCGCAGGTGAATAAATTGAGACTTCTTTTTTTGCATAAAAATTATTTTACCTGAGATGTTTTGTTAAAATGATACAAATGTTATTTTTTTTAGGAGAACAGCAATGGGTAATGTAACGGTAAAAGGTGGTGCAGTAACGTTGGGTGGATCATTTCCTAATGTTGGTGAGCAAGCCAAAGATTTTAGTTTGGCGAACGACAAGCGGGAAGATGTAAATCTAGCGACTTATGGAAATCAAAGAAAGATTTTAAATATTTTTCCAAGCGTTGATACCCCTACTTGTGCCTTGTCAGTAAAACGCTTTAATGACGAAGCAAGCAAACTTGATAATACGGTTGTGCTATGTATCTCAGCTGATTTACCTTTTGCACAAAAACGTTTTTGTGGTGCTGAAGGCACAGATAATGTTGTTACTCTATCAGCCTTTCGTGATATTTCAGGATTTGCTCATGACTATGGCGTGGCAATTCTCGATACCTCATTGAAAGGATTAACTTCACGTGCAGTGGTTGTTCTTGATGAAAATAATAAAGTCATCCACAGTGAATTAGTAGCAGAAATTACTGAAGAGCCTAATTATGATGCAGCGCTAAACGCACTTAAGTAATTTTTTTTCGGTTACTGCCAGCGACGATAGTAATTTCAAATAATCGACAATCTAAAGCGCCGTTATATAGCGGCGTTTTTTTTGAAGGTGATAAACGCATGAGTTTTGGCATTTTAAAGTCATTCGTTAAAAAATATGTTCGCCATCCTGTAAAAGCAGTTTTCAACTGTCGTGCCCACTCAGGGTATTCTAAATTTAAACTTTCGTTTTCACCAATACGTTCACCGTAAGGAGGGTTCGTAATCATAACGCCCATTTTTTCGGGTGCTTTTATCTCAGCAAATTCAGCGCAACTCAGTTTAATGCAATCATCCAAATCTGCTAATGCCAAATTCTTTTTACTTATCCTCACTGCACTCATGTCCCGATCTGAACCATAAATGTTCATAAAGCGAGATACTTTTACCTGTGTTAAGTATTCAGTCTTAATGTTGTTAAAAAGTTGTGCATCAAAATTTTTCCAAGCCATGAAACTAAAATTACGGTCCAAGCCAGGTGCTTTATTTTTAGCGATTAATGCTGCTTCAATTAAAAAGGTGCCACTCCCGCACATTGGATCCAGCAGAGCCTCGCCTGGTTGCCATCCTGACAAAGCAATAATACCGGCGGCCAAATTCTCTCGGATGGGGGCTTGCACACTATTGGTACGATATCCACGTTGATACAAGGGGGCGCCTGAAGCATCTAAATAGAGTGAATACTGATTTTTATTTAAAAAAAGGTGGATTTTTATATCGGGATCTCTAATAGCTACATTAGGCCGCTTATTGGTCTTCTTCCTAAAAAAATCACAGACTGCATCTTTAATTCTTAACGTTATGAAATCTAGACTTTTTAAGGGTGCGTAAATAGCACTGGTACTGACTTTAATTGATTGGTTTTCAGTAAACCAATGGTCCCAATCTGAAAATAATGCCGCCTTGTAGAGGTCGTCCTCTTTTTTATAGAAACCCTCTTTTATCAAAACTAAAATACGTGTCGCAATCCGACTCGATAAATTTACACGGTACAAAAGCTCATTTGTTCCAGTAAAACTCACTCCCCCATCAGTCTGCATGATATCTTTGGCTTTTAACTGCGTTAATTCATCCACTAAAACTTCTTCAAGTCCTCTAGGGCAGGTTGCAAAAAAACGTAAACTCAAAATAAATCCTTTAAAAATTTAATCGATGGCCATTAATGGATGGTGCACTTTCTATTAAGCGATTATAAAAAATCATTAGG